>Ga0207695_10000410_pt1 | contig 95284 bp, 78 predicted proteins | sample KBSC54metaG_FD_184354 | JGI IMG/M metagenome (GOLD analysis project Ga0207695, IMG submission 184354) | Corn rhizosphere microbial communities from Kellogg Biological Station, Michigan, USA - KBS C5-4 metaG (SPAdes) (version 2) | ecosystem: Host-associated > Plants > Roots > Rhizosphere > Soil... | reverse complement strand
ATGGAGATTCCTTCTGGCGGACAATGCGCACCCGAAGGACCGCCGGCAGATGCCGGACAAAAAATCAGCCGGTGCGCTACAACTGGGCTTCGGATCAGGAAAGTGCCGCGAACGCGGGCTTCATGACAGGTCGAGGCAGGCAGTTGTCTTTAGACCACATTATATCGGTACGCCGGAGGTTGTCCATGAGTTCGGCAAAAGTTCATGCGCAGCAATGAAATGAGCAGTGAGGACAGGCGGCCTCTGGCACTCCATTTGTGGACTCCTGAGCATGCTTCAACTCAATCCGCCGCTCGTGCGCGTCGTCGTGGGCGGCCCGGGATGGATCGGGCCAACTGGAAAAGGCGTCGCCAATCTTATTGAGCCGGGCCATCGGGATGATGATCTGGTCTGGATCATCGATATGGATGAAAATGGCGAAATCTGGTGCGTGCCCAATCGGTATGTCCGCGCGCCGCGAAACATCACATATGGCCGGGCGGTAAATAAAATGGAGGCGAATACAGAGGATTCATCGAATCGCTCTTCAAAGAGCCGCACCCAGTCACACAACGGAAACTGAGCTAAAAACACGGGCAAGGCGCCAAGTTTGGCTCTCGCCATGCTGTTGAGCTATCTGTGAGCCGCTATGGCAATACCGCTTGCGCAAAATATGCCCGGTATGGAGTGGCTCCCCCTAATGCTGCTCTTCACAGCCGGCGGTCTCTTGTTCGCCGTTATGGCGTTGGTTCTTCGACCTTTCGGTCGTGCGCGGATCGCAGGTCGTCGATTGAGTATTGGGGCAATGATTATTGGCGTTGCATCCACTTCGTTCTTTGCGGCAGTCGTGGGAAATGAGTTCATGCCGATTGCCTACCTGTTCCTAGCTTCGCCCGCGCTTGTCGGCGTCATTGCCTTCGAAATCTATCCGCGCAAAGTAAATGAGGCGCGCGGCTTTCCGGTCATCTCTCCCGAAGATCCTAAGAGCAAATTGTGAACCGCGTCGAAGTCGGGTCATCACGCCACGATGTCTTTGATTACCGTCCCGGACACATCGGTCAGCCGGAAATCGCGGCCGGCGTGACGGAAGGTGAGTTTGGTGTGGTCGAAACCGAGCAGATAGAGAATGGTAGCGTGGAAGTCGTGGACGTGGACGGGGTTTTCGATGGGTTTGTCGCCGTAGTCGTCGCTGACGCCGTAGGTCATGCCGCCGCGGACACCACCGCCGGCCATCCAGCTTGAATAGCAGGACATGTGGTGGCTTCGGCCCTTGGGGGCATCAGTCGTGGGCGTGCGGCCAAATTCGGTGGTCCAGACGACCAGCGTATCGTCGAGCATGCCGCGGAGTTTGAGATCTTTAAGCAGCCCGGCGATGGGCCGATCGACATTCTTGGCCAGCGGCCCATGGGCATTCATATCGGAATGGCTGTCCCAATTGTTACTGGAGCCGGTGTCGATCAATTCGATGAAGCGCACGCCCCGCTCGGCCAGGCGACGGGCAATGATGCACTGCCAGGCGAAACCTTTTGTGCTGCCGCGCGGAAGGCCGTACAAATCGAGCGTGGCATCAGTCTCGTGGTGAAGATCCAGAACCTCAGGCATCTCTGCCTGCATCCCAAAAGCTGTTTCGAAGCTCTTGATGCGGGCTGATAACGCCGGATCATTTTCGCGGCCAAGCTGATGTCGGCGGTTGAATTTGGCCAAGAGACCCAGTTCCATTTCCTGAATCTCCGGCGAAATCGATCGCCGCTTGAGATCAGGGATCGGCTCATCGCCGGCGAGCACGCGCGTGCCTTGATGGCAGCCGGGCAGGAAATCGCTCGACCAGACCTGGCTACCCGCGTAAGGCAGATACGGCGCGAGCACGACGAACGACGGCAGGTTCTGATTCATCGTCCCCAGGCCGTAGCTCACCCATGAGCCGATCGATGGACGAGCGAAGGTGACCGAGCCGGTATGAACTCCGAGCGTGGCTTGAAAGTGGTCGTTATGGTCGCCATGCATGGATCGAATCAGGCAGATGTCGTCCATGCATTCGCGGACATTGGGGAACAGATCGGAAACCTCCGCGCCGCACTTTCCGCCGCGCTGGAATTTCCAAAATGGAGCAAGGAACGGGCGCGCGCCAGGGCGGGTCGACGAAAGCTTGCCGCCGTCGGCATAAAGCCGGGGCTTGGGGTCGAACGTGTCCAGGTGTGAAACACCGCCGGACATGTTCATGAAGATCACGCGCTTCGCACGAGCCGGAAATTGTGGCGGCTTGGGAGCCAGCGGATCGATCGGGGCGATGGCTCCGCGCGCATCATCGCTCAATACCGACTGCAAGATACCCGGCAGCAGCAGACTCGACCCGGCCGCCAGGGATCGCAGCAGGGTGCGACGTGAGCATGATTGGAAGACGCGTTCCATAAACCATTGCGCCGACAGCAGAAACCGCGATTCTACCCTTTCCTGTGGCAGAGGCGGGGTCGTCCATAATTATTCAACGGCGCGAAGGATGTTGCTGGTGTAAAACGTAATTTATTGACCGCCGCCGCTCATTTTAGCCGCCCCACCTGTGGGGCGCGGCCAGCGGGATGGGATACGGTCACGGTATCGGAGTGCCGAACACCATGGCTTGGTTCTTTAAAGAACCTTCCGCGCTCAGCACAGACCCGACGCGCTCCGCAGGCGGAGCGGCTAAAAAGATAAAGACGTCGCTTCGCGTCGGCGGTTCGACATAGTAAATCTGGGCAATTTGTTCCGTTCCCGCAACAGGTCATTGCTCAATTGCGAATTCTCCAAACCCCCTCTCCCGGCCGGCGTAAAGCTGCAAAGACCCGCAGGGCTTGGAGGCCAGATTAAAATTTGACAGCCTGCTTTTCTGAGGTAGGTTCATAGTCCGCCAGATGAACTGGGGACGGAAGAATGCAGGGAGCAATAGCGTAGCGTCAACCGAAGTTTTGGGGATTCAAAAGGATTGAATCTTTTGATGCGAAGCATTTTGAGCGCCCGGCGTGTTCGCCGCGCCGGTAATCGTCCCACTGTCACCACGCTTGAACCACGGATGCTGCTGTCCGGCAGCCCGGGCATCGTGGAAGATGCGCCGGCAACTTCGCCGGTTTCAGCGATCCTTCAGCCGGTCGCATCAACCAGCACCGGCACATCATCGACAACCACTTCCAATAATGGCGCGCTTCACCCGCTGAGCGATGTTCCCCTTCTGCATAGCGATCCCGCGGCCAAGGCCAAGATCTTTCTCGATTTCGGCGGCGCGCCCGCCCAAAGCTGGGGCACCTACAACGCCTCCGTCACGCCGGCTTATGACGTCGATGGTGACCCGACGACGTTCAGCGCTACCGAGCTGGCGGATATTCAGCAGATCTGGGCGCGCGTGTCGGAAAAGTATTCGCCCTTCAATATTGACGTGACGACCCAAAACCCCGGCTCCTTCGGGGCCCGCCAGGCGATGCACGAAATCATCGGCGGCGACGGAAGCTGGATCAATCCAAGCTGGGGCGGCGCGACCTACGTCGGTGGTTTTGCCACCGGCCAGACGACTTCCTTCATCTTCTCCGACAATCTCACCGACGGCGACCCGCACTACGTTTCAGAAGCGATTGCTCATGAAATGGGCCATGCCTTTGGCCTGCAGCATCAGAGCATGTATGCCAATGGCCAGTTGGTGAATGAATACAACACCGGCACTTCGCAATCCGCTCCGATCATGGGTAACGACTACTATGCCGATCGCGGCCTGTGGTGGAATGGCCCGGATATCCTCGGCGCAAACGACATTCAAAATGACATGGCGGTGATCGCGTCGCCAGCCAACGGCTTTGGATACCGCGCACAAGACCACGGCCAGACTATCGCGAATGCCGACAGCTTGAACCTCAGCGGCACCGCGGTCTCGGCGCAAGGCATCATCGAAACGACCGCCGACGCCGACACGTTTGTTTTCTCCACCGGCGCCGGCACGATTTCCTTTGAGGGAGATGTCGCGCAGTACGGCCCGATGCTCGATCTTAAGCTGACGCTTCTCAATTCAACTGGCAACATCGTTGCGGTCCAGGACACTTCAAGCCTCGGCGAAACGCTCACCCAGACCGTTCCCGCGGGCACCTATTACATTCAAGTGGCCAGCCACGGCTCATATGGTGATGTGGGCCAATACACCCTGACCGGCACGATCGTTCCGGCCCCGCAGCCTGTTGCACCGCCGACGACGACTCCGCCGCAGGTCAGCGCGCAGCCGACCACGCCACCGAGTTCGACGCCAGCCGCTACGAATTCGACTTCCACGTCGGCTCCTAAATCGGCTTCGGCTCTGATTTCGCTGAACCTGACTGCCAATGAAATGACCAAGCATCGGGCGATGCTGACGTGGGACGCGCCCGATGGCACCGTGCAGCGGATCATCGTTCAGCGCAGCACCGATGGCAGCACCTGGAAAAACGCCGGCCACGTGAGCCGGCGCACCCGCCGAATGATCGATCATCGCGTGCCGACTGCGTCGACGGTCGATTACCGCCTGGTGCTCGTCAATCGCTCGGGCCAGCACATCACGCAAAGCATTCAGATGATGCCGCTGACCGTGGCATAGAGTGGCAATTGATCCCGGCAATCTTCCGCAATGCCGGGGAATCTGTTACAATCAACTCCCAAAATAAAGCAGGTCATCACCCCCGCTTGACGAAGATCAACCGCATTGAGGTGATAAAGGGAAGTTTGCATGTATCGTTCGGGAGTTCTCGGGCTGCTCTATTTGGGCAGCGTTTTTGTTTTTTCACCCCTCTGTGCAGCACAAACCAGTTCCCCTGAGCCCACGCGCCAGGAACTACAGCAGCAGATTCAGGAACTGCGCGAAGAAGTCAGGGACCTTCGCGCGAATGTAAATCATGCCCCGGCAACGCAGCCAGCCGCGCAGGAAGACGAGCACCAGATGTCCTTGCGCGATCGCGCTGCTTATGACAACACTTCTAATCAGAAGCCTGTGACTGGCTCATCCCCCTTCGGGAATCTCACTGCCGGCTATGCGCGCGACAAGGGCTTTTACATTCGCAGCGAAGACGGCAACTTCCTCCTGCATCCCTGGGCCTTCATTCAGGCGCGCGACGCCTTTAACTATCGCTCACAAGGCAAAGGAATCGACAGCGATGCCGAGAATGGCTTCGAGGTTCCGCGAATGAAGCTGGTTCTCGATGGCAACGTTTTTTCGCCGGATCTGACCTATCAGATCATCTGGGCCAGCAATGACACCAGCGGCAATCTTCAGCTTCAGGATGCCTGGGCGCGCTATCACATTCCGCGCACGCCTTTCGCGGTGGAAGGCGGGCAGATTCGCAATCCGCTGGATCATGAACAGATTACGTTCGCGACCAAGTCACTGACGCCCGATCGCTCGATCGTCAACAATGTGTTGCTCAACGGCGACGATGACGTGAAAGGCGCCAGCATTAGTTATGGCTACGACACCCCTTCGCCCTTCCGTGTAATCGGAGCCATCACTTCAGGACAGCGAAATTTCGACACGACGTTTCAAGGCTACCCTACCAATCCCGCCAACTGGGGGATGGCGGTCCGTGCAGACTGGAAATTGATGGGCAATTGGAGTGATTACAATCAGTTCACTTCATTGGGCAATAAGGAGCCGCTGTGCGTGATCGGTGCCGGCGCCGATTACACCGAAGCTGGTGCGGCAGCCGCTTTGACGCATGTGGTCGATGCTCAATTCACGCTTCCGCAGGGGTTGACGCTCTACGGCGCTTACCTTGGCCGATACACGCGCCATGACGCTGGCCTCCCGACGACCAATGGCACCCCAACGAGCAGTACCAGCGTTGCTTCCGACACTTATGACAGCACCGTTCGCCTGATGGTGGCACAGCTTTTCAACAATCACTTCGAGCCGTTTGCGCGCTACGAATACATTCAGTTCGATCCCCACGAATTTGCCGCGGGCACGAAGAGCACGGTCCACGACATCACCGCCGGCTTCAATTACTACTTCTACGGCCACCGCGCCAAGATTACGACCGGAGCCACCTATCTGCCCAACGGCTGCCCAGTCGGCAACACGATCAGCGACTTGCTTGCCACCAAGCACGGCAATGAATGGATCCTGCAGGCGCAATTCCAGTTGATCCTCTAAAGGATCGTTAGACTTCACTGGAATGGAATAATCCGACTGCGCGTCGCAGACTGCCAAAAAGGGATGCGTGCCACGCCGGCACGCATCCCTTTTTCTGCAAGAATGGTCCGCTTCAATCCGCGCGAAAGCCAATAATTTTTGATATGATCCGCTGCGTCGTACAGGAGCGGAGAATCATGATACGTTGTGTTGGGAATCGCGCCCGCATTGCGCGGGTCATTGCTGTGCTTGGCGTGATGGTTGCCGGGGTGTCGGTGGTACGGGCGGACGCGACCAGCCAGAATCTGATCAACTGGGGTCTTAGCACTTATAACAACACTGCCTCTAGCTTGCTGGTGCCGGGCGGCAACGGGCTCTTCGCTGAGACCGCTTCGCTCAATGGCACTCAGTCGGGCGGAGACAGCGGCTTCTCTTATGTTTGGCCGGCGGCGACACAAATGCGCGTTTATGATGCGCTGGTTCGGCTCGATCCTTCGACCTATACGCCGATCCTCAAGAATTTTTCGAATCAGTTGCAGAGCCAATACTGGACCAACTCCGGAGCCGGCGGGTATCGCTCTGGTGTCAGCAGCGGTGCCACGCAGTTCTACGATGACAATGCTCATCTCGCGGTCGCGCTCGCTACCGCTTATCAGCTCACTGGCGACTCAACCTACCTTTTCCGTGCCGAAAGTACTTATAACTTTGTCATGTCAGGAGAAGATAGCGTTGGTGGCGGAGGTATTTATTTCAATACAGCTCGCACCTTCAAAGATTCCGCCGCCACGCTGCAGGGCGCTCGCGCGGGTTTGCTCCTCTACCAGATCACCGGCCAATCCCATTACCTGACCGACGCCTCGCGCCTCTACACCTGGGAGAAAAACACCCTTCAGACTTCCGATGGCCTGTTTGAAGAAAAGTATTACACCAGCGGCTCCCTCGCCGGCACGATCAGCACCACGACGCTGGTCAACTTCACCGCCTTCGGCATCGAAGACAACATCCAGTTCTTCAAAGCCACAAATGATCCCTCGTACCTGAGCGAAGCCCAGCGCATCGCCTCGCGCTCGCTCACGCGCTTCTTCAACACCAGCACCGGCGCGATCAACGATGAAGGCTACTGGGCTTTCGAACTGGTCAACGCACTGGACGACCTGTACGGCGTCGACCAAAACCCCCAATGGCTTCAAAGCACGCAAACCGCCCTCGAATGGCTCCACGCCAACGCCCAGGACCCCAATGGCCACTACGGCACCCTCTGGGGCCGCGGCGGTACCATCACCACCGACTTTTCAAGCTGGAATCTCAACGACCAGGCCGCCGTCGCGGAGTCCTACCTCTACACGGGCGAGGTCCCCGAACCAGCCGCGATCGGGATAATCGTAATTGCATGTCCGCTGCTGCTACGCCGCCGGCGATCTAAAAAGAGGACTGCGAAGTAGGTCCCACTTTCTTTCACAGCCGTTGTCGCAGTGCGTCCATCACTCGTGAAACCGGCGTTCCCCAATCCCCCGGCGTAGGTTGGCGGAAGAGGCGCATGGTGGGATACCAGGGCGTGTCGTCGCGATCGCGAAGCCAGCGCCAGTCAGAGGCAAAGGGAAGCAGCAGCCAGACTTCTTCGCCCATCGCGCCGGCGATGTGCGGCACCATCGTGTCGGCGGTGATCACCAGATCCAGATTCGCGACGGCGGCCGCTACATCGGCAAAGTCGCGGAAAGAGCGGAATAGATCGACGATTTCCGTGCCATCGAGTGTGTGCTTTGCGGCCGAGACGGGGCCGAGGTTGTACCAGCGGACGCCGGCGACTTCGCCCAAGGCTGCGAGTGATTGGATCCCCAGGTTTCGCCATTGCTGCGCGGGCCGATTTGAAGCAACCCAGGATATGCCGACCTTCAGCTTAGCGTCTCCTGCGGACTGAGCGATTCGCTGCCGCGCGGCTTCGATTCGATCCTCAGGCGGATGCAGATAGACGCCTGGAGCCGGTACATTCTGAGGTGTCGTGCCAAATATTTTGGGCAGGCTTCCAAGCGGAAGATGGAAGTCGAACTCCGGCAGCATCTCGCCACGGGCAAACACCTGATCGACGCCCGGAACGCTTCGCAACAGCTCCATCAACTCCGGCTGGCATTCAAGAATGACCTTCGCCCCCTGCTCGGCCAGCGACGGGATGTACCGCGCGAACATGATCGCGTCAGCCGGGCTTTCTTCGGTGTAGAGCAGAAGCGTCTTGCCCTGCGGCGAAGAGCCATCCCAGGCCGGCTGCATGTAGGCGCGTGGCTCGGGCGTCAGGCGCAGGTCCTGAAGCCGCCATTCATATTCTTCCCAGCCGGCGGGCCAGTTGCCGGCCGTCAGCAGCGCGATCGCCAGGTTGTAATGAGCGCCCGGCTCGTTGGGCACCAATTCAACCGCCTTGCGACAATTTTCGATTGCCTGCTCAACTCGACCTGCGCTGAGTTGAGCATTTCCGAGGGTCGCCAGATTGGTCGCCCGCCGCGGCTCCAGCTCGACAACCTTTTGCAGAGCATTCAGCGATTCATCAATTCGACCCAATTCTCCCAGACACAAGCCCAGTGCCCCGTAGATGTCCCACCGTCGCGGATCGGTCTCAACGCCTTTTTGAAATTCGGCAACGGCCTCTTCCAGTTTCCCCTGCGCCCAGAGCGCGTTGCCCAGGTCGAGCCGCCCCTGCGCCATATTCGGCTCCAGCGCAAGCCCCGCGCGGGCGGCTGTCTCAGCGCCCGCCATATCGCGAATCGAGAGCAGCACACCCGCCAGATTCGTATAAAGATGCGCCACTGGCGGATTGCTGGCCACCGACCGCCGCATCAGGCTTGCCGCCTCAGATTCCTGCCCACGCTTGGCCAGGATCACGCCCAGATAATTGAGCGCATATGCATTGTCAGCCTGCTTGGCCAAGATCGCGCGAAAGATCTCTTCGGCCTGATCCAATCGACCGGCCTGCAGGTGGCCCGATGCCAGTGCCATCGCTTCGGCAATCGTCATAAATTCGAGTCTACAGGGCGCGCTTGCGGGGTGGAAGCTTTACTTTTCGCGCCACGACTTGATCGATAACGAATTGTCGCAAATCCGCCGAGCATGCCGCCCAAGTCGCTTGCGCCTTCTCGATCGGTCGCGCTGAGACCGATCGCTGAATAGGTCGCGAAGGCGCAAGCGAGTATCGACGTCTACCGGCGTCAGGGGCCGCGATCGTCCGTGCGATTAGAACCCTCAGTTCACTGCACGAATTCAGAATTCGTTTGCGTGTCTCCTTCCTGATGATTCTTTGAATTCCACCCGATACACTGGCCGCCATGAGTTACGATCTGTCGCCCAGCGATAAACCCGTTGTGAAAGTCGAGCGTGTTGGGCGCGAGCAGCAGCCGGTGATCGTCGTCGATGGAATTCTCCGCGATCCGGAATCGGTGGTTCGGCTCGCAGTCGAACGGCTGCGCTTCGTCCCTGCGCAGAGCAATTATCCGGGGCTCAACGCCGCCGCTCCAAGCGAATATGCCGCCGCGATGATGCGGGCGGTTGCGCCGCTCGTGCATGAAACCTTTGGCTTCAACATTCAAGCCCCGGCGAGAGCCCAGGCCTTTTTTGGAATCGTGACGACTCCCCCCACGCGGATGAACGCCCAGCAGCGCCGGCCGCACACCGATACCACCAATCCGCTGCAACTTGCAGTGTTACATTACTTGTGCGACGAGTCGCACGGCGGCACCGCCTTCTTCCGCCATCGCGCCACCGGATTTGAATCGGTGGATGACCAGCAGCTCCGGCAGGTAAAGGAGATGATCAGCGCCGATGCCGAGGCCCAGTTAAAGGAGGGGCTGCCGCCTCCGGTTACGCTCGGCGACGATCGCCACTTCGAGCGCACCGCCGCCCTCGATTCCAAATTCAATCGCGTGCTGATCTACCGCAGCCGGGTCTTCCATTCCCAGAACCTCAACCCGACAGCCAACTTCAGTCCCGATCCGCGGAAGGGGCGATTGACGGCCAATACGTTCATCACCTATCCGGGGTAAAGCGCCAGTCCGCCTCTTTTGCAACTGCATATGACATTCTGAGCATGAGCACATCGTTCCACGTTTATCCGACGAAGGAGTCGATCCCAACGTTCCGTGAGCTGATCGATGTCGCAATGGTTCACCTTCGAGAGCTCCTTGCAAGCTGGGGATTCAACCAAACGGTCCCACTGACTGTGACGCTATGGCGAACAGAGTCAGATCGCACCAGCGTCCCAGCTGAATTGGATAGCCCGTTCTGGTGGCCTTGGAAGGGATATGCGACGTTTGTGGTTCCTCCTGTTGGTGCCACCATCGCACACGCGCATTCGGTGGATGATATTGACCGCGAGTACATCGAGGACATTCTCTTGAAGCAAGCGCCACAATTTGCTGATAGGGCGTCGGCCTTCCTGCGTGTCGGGCGGAGTTGGAACTTTGTGAAACACGCAGGGCAGCCCTCCATTATCTATGCCGCTTACGGCATGCTCGCTGGATCGCTTGCCGAGTTGACCGACGGGTTCATCGATTCAGGTGACTGTGCATGGGACAGCGAGCGCCTTCCTGCTTTGCCAAGTGCCTTCCTTTCCGCCTATGGCCGCCCTGATCCAAACGGCAGCGAAAAGCACCGCGATTGGGAGAAGTACTTTCTGGAACGCCTACGGCAGGAATTGAGCGAGATCCAATCTGCCCAGTAGACAAGAAGCGATTCCCAATGTGCAATCAGTGGCTGTAATGGAAGTCCCGAATTTCAAACTGGACGGCAAGACCGCACTGATCACCGGCTCGGGCCGCGGCATCGGGCTGGGAATTGCAAGAGCCCTGGCCTCCGTTGGCTGTGCGGTCGCGATGGCGGATGTCGATCTGGATGTGGCGGCGCAGGAAGCGCAACGAATCAACTCTGAGGGCGGAAAGGCTATCGCAATCCGTGGCGATATAACCGAGATTTCATCGGCAAAAGAGATGGTCGATGCGACCGTCGCGCAGCTCGTCCGGCTGGACATCCTCGTGAACAATGCCGCGCTCCAATCGACGGTGCATTGGACGGAGCAGAGGGCGGAGGAAATCGAGGCGCAATATCGGGCGAATATCGTCGTGCCGATCTTGCTGTGCCAAGAGGCGCTGAAGCATTTCAAGTCGCAGAAATGGGGACGCATTCTCAACATCGGATCGATCCAGCAGATCAAAGGCAATCCGAAGATGCTCGGCTACAGCCTGACCAAGTCGGCACTGCACACGATGACCCGGGCGCTGGCGCGCGACCTTGCACCGGACGGCATCACCGTCAATCTGATCTCTCCCGGCTACTTTGACACCTGGCGAAACCGCTTTGACTGGAAGAGCAAAACCGAGATGGAGCAGAAGGGCAAAGATTATGTGCCGCTCGGATGGATCGGCCGGCCAGAGGATTGCGGGGGCGCGGCGGTTCTGCTGTGCAGCGACGCCGGCCAATACATTACCGGACAGACCCTGTTCGTCGATGGCGGCTTGAGTGTCAAGTGACGCTCGTGGCCAGTGTTGCGTCGCGGCCGATGCGTCGTTTGACGCTCTGTAATCCCGCGCATACCATCGGCGCCCGCACAACAGGAGATTCATGAAAATGGACTTCAAAGGCGTCGATCCACGCCTCCTCGCCCGCACAATGGAGTATGGCGCACAGCAATCTGCATCGCAGCCGAACGGCGCTAGCCTCTATTGGGGCAGCGGCGGTTTTAGTGCCAAGCCACCCGCAGGCCCCGTGGCGATGCCCGTTGCCATGCCCGGCCCCAGCGGGCCCGGCTACAACCGCTATCGCGAGATGACCCTCGAGGAAATGCTGCTCGAAAACCGGGTGGTCTTCCTCGTCGGCGAAATCAATCACGTCAGCGCCTCGCGCTGCATCATGCAGATGCTTTATCTGCAGAGCGTGAAGCGCGACCAGGACATCAACCTCTACATCAACAGCCCCGGCGGCGTGGTGGATGACACGCTGGCCATCTATGACATCATGCGTTTCATCACGTGTGACATCGCCACTTACTGCATCGGCCGAGCCGAGAGCGGCGGCGCGGTGGTCTTTATGGCCGGCAAGAAGAGCAAGCGATTCATCCTGCCCAACGCCAAGGTGATGATTCACCAGCCTTTTGGCGGCGTCTATGGGCAGACGGCCGACATCCAGATCCAGGCCGAGGAAATCCTCAAGACCAAGAACAACCTGATCAGCGTGATGGCCAAGTGCTGCGGCCAGACGTTCGAGCGGGTCAAGGAAGACAGCGAGCGCGACCGCTTCTTCGATGCCCAGCAGGCGGTTGCCTACGGCATCTGCGATGAAGTGATCGGCGAAGAGTCGGCGTCGCAGATCGCCGAGCAGGCGGCCGACGCGAATAAGCCCAAGTAAGCGCGCTGCTTTTAGATTTTCCGCTTTCGAAAGCGATTACCGAAAGAAAACCATCATGGCGCTCGACCAACTCGTTCCGATCGTGATCGAAAAGTCAGGCCGCGGCGAGCGGGCTTATGACATTTACTCCCGCCTGCTTAAGGACCGCATCATCATGCTGACGGGGCCCGTCACCGATGAATCCTCCAACACGATCATTGCGCAGATGCTGTTCCTCTCCAACGATGATCCCAAGAGCGATATTCAGTTCTACATCAACTCGCCGGGCGGAAGCGTTTCGGCGGGTTTGGGCATCATCGACACGATGAAGTTCCTACGCTGTGATGTCGCCACCACCTGCATCGGCATGGCGGCCAGCATGGGGGCGTGTTTGCTCGCGGCCGGGAGCAAGGGCAAGCGAAGCGTGCTGCCCAATTCGCAGGTGATGCTGCACCAGCCTCTGATTGGTGGCGTGCTGCAAGGCCCCGCGACCGACTTGGGCATCGAAGCGGCTCATATGCTTCGCCTTCGTGATCGGCTTTATAAGCTGATGGCCGAGTACACGGGCAAGCCGGCCGAGACGATTCATCGCGATTTCGATCGCAACAAGTGGCTGTTTGCCGAGGAATCGGTGGAATATGGTTGCGCGGATCGCGTTCTGGATCGAGCGCCCGAAGCCCCGGTTCGATCGCGATCGATCGACAGTGATGATGATAAATAGACCCTCCTGAAGCATCGCGAGAGCAGGCGCGGTACGATGAGAAATCAGGAGATGGTCTTCCGCTGGTCATCCTCAATCGCCCTGCCGTTCCTGACTGCTGCAATGATGCTTGCTGGTTGCGGCTCGCCCAACCGGTCCAACATCCAACTGCGCAAGCAGATTCAGACGCTCCAGGATCAGGTCAGTTCACTGACGCTGAAGAACGCGGCCAGCCAGAACATGATCCAGGGCTTGCAGGGCTCGCGGCCGACGATCCCAACGCTTCCTCCCGATGAACTGAAAAAACTTTACGTGGCGTACGGGATCAAATTCGCCCGCCTGACCGGCGGCGCGGATCTGGATCCGGACAAGCCGGGCGATGAGGGCATCAAAGCCTACGTCAGCCCGATGGATGAAAACGGAACGGTCATCCAGGCGGCGGGTTCGTTTGTCGTCGAGGCGTTTGATCTGGTTCTGCAAGGCGACAATCGCATCGGGCGATGGGAGTTTTCCACGCCGGCCGACAAGAGCATGTGGCATTCGTTGCTGCTGGAGGCTTCCTACGAGCTGACCTGCCCGTGGCAGAAGATTCCGGTTCACCGATACCTGACCTTGAAGGTGACGTTTACCGATGAACTGACGCATGCCTCGTTTGCGGTGGAAAAGGGAATCGAAGTGAATCTTCCGCCGGCCGGGCGAGCAGCGACACAACCGCGATAAGATGTGACGAACCGCGATCTCCAACATTCGTTTCATTAATGGGGTAGAAGTTTCTACATGCCAGACGATAAGCCGATCGATCGCAGGCGATTTTTCCGGAGCGGGCTTTCGGAGCTGCTCAAGCCCTTGGCGCGCGCGGTGAAGCCGCTGGAGGCGATCGCCAATGAGCTTGGGAAACTGGACGAGCCGCCGGCGCCCAAGCCGCGCATGCCGGAAATTCGTCCGGCCGGAAATACGGTGGCGCGCAGTTCGGATGAGGTTGAGGAGACCCCGCAGGCTCCAACGGATCAACATTGGGTTCGGCCGCCGGGCGCGCTACCCGAGCAGCAATTCCTTGAGACATGCAGCCGGTGCAGCGAATGCGTTCGGGTTTGCCCGGTTCAGGCGATCATTCTTGATCCATCAGGGATCAATGGGGCCGGCGCGCCGTACATCGACATCGAATCGCAGTCGTGTGTGATGTGCGAGAATCTGGAATGCATGCACCGCTGCCCCAGCGGGGCGCTGGTGGGATTGCCACGACATCAGATCGACATTGGGACAGCCGAGTGGCACGAAGACCGGTGTCTTCGCACATCAGGCGGCTACTGCACGGTGTGTGTGGATCATTGCCCGGTGGGAACCACGGCAATCGAATTCGAAGGGGATCGGGTCGTCGTACACGAAACCGGCTGCACCGGTTGCGGCGTCTGCCAGCATGACTGCCCGACGTGGCCCAAGAGCATTACGGTCACGCCCAAGTCCGAGCGCGACGCTCGCGACCGATCGGTCAATCAGGACTGAAGCTTCCTACTCCGCATCGCTGTCGGCCACGCGCTTGGCGGAGGGGCCTTCGCGACGAAGGCTCATGCGGACATATCGCTTGGTCTTGCGCGCCAGCGCCGAAGAGGCTCGACGGGGGTGTGCCGACTCCAGCAGGTCGAGATGTCCGATGAGGGTTTCGAGGAGCATTTTTCTGCTTGCGGTCATGGTTCGACTCCTTCCATGAGATCTGCCACGTCTGTTGATCGGTAGGACCTAAAGCAAGGCTTGAGCCAAAACTGAGCATTTGCGGAAAGGATCGACGAATCTGATCCGAGGATGTGCGTTAATTATTTGAGGAAAAGAGAGTTGTGTCTGTCGATCAGATGTCCCAAAGGGAAAAACTATGTTCCGCCGTGGTTAGCCGCGACGCGCCAGCGGAGCGCTTTCCCGAAGCGCTCCGCTGGCGCGTCGCGGCTAACCACGGCAGACCAAGCGCCCCCGTTCACCAGCATCCGCTCAAGACATTCTCATTCCCCCCGCTACAATTTGGCGACACCTGGGTAAAGACAGTTGATGTTCAGCTTTTACAGGCTCATCACGTTTGTTTACTTCCTCGTGCCGTTCATCGCGATCGGCATCACCGGTTGGCAGTCTTACCGAAGTAAATCCTGGGGGCGGCTGCGATCCTGGCTGCTGTCCTGCCTGATTGGCATGGTCTGCGGAATTGCGCTGGCGATCGTTTATGTCGCCCGATTCCACGGGCGCGTTGCGCCGATGCAAGCCCTGGCAACAGCCTGGTGGGGAGCGGCGGTCGTCTGCCTGCTTCGCGCCCTCAATGTGGGGCTGATCAAGGCGGGCGAGGGCATAGCGCGTTTAACGAAAAAGAAATCACCCCGGTGGGTCATTGCCGGCGGCGTCACGCGCGCTTTTCTCCTGCTGATCATTGGGCTGCCATATGTTTTCTCGATGCTGCTGGTGTTTCGCCCGAAGGTTGTCCATTCGGGGACGCCTCAGTCTGTTCTAGGGGTGGATTATCAGGAAGTGCAATTCCTGGCGACCGATGGCGTACCTATTCGCGGCTGGTGGATACCGACCGCGCAAAATGACAAAACCGATCATCACCATCCCGCGGCGGCGTGGGGGGAGCGGACGATCATCCTCTGCCATGGATATGAAGGGGATAAATCATCGGATTTGCAACTGGTCCGCGACCTGGTTCCCAATGGATACAACGTGCTCGCGATCGACTTCCGCGCTCATGGCCAGAGCGGCGGGCAATTCACGACATTTGGAGATCTTGAACGTCGTGATGTGCTGGGAGCCGTGCAATGGCTCCAAGCCGAGCATCCCGCGCAGGCAACGAGGATATTCGGTCTTGGAGAAGGGCTTGGTTCAGTCGCGCTGATCGCCGCTGCTGCTGATGCGAGTCCTGAGGGCCAGGCGATCGATGCCATTGCCGTCTTCAGTCCCTATAGCAAGTTGCGTTCATTTATCTCGAGCATTGCCGATCGCGATTCATCGATCGTCAATTGGATGGCGACGAAGGTCGTCCTGCCCGTCGCGAACCTTCAGGTGGGCTCTCCCATCTCCAATTTCAGCCCCGATCTTCTCGTGAAAAGAATCTGGCCGCGGCCCATTCTGATGATCGCCAGCCAGGAAGATGGCATCAGCGACATCGAGCAGACACAGGCCCTTTTCGATCAGGCTCTCCAGCCTAAATTTGCCCTCTGGCGAAAACGAGATTCCCACCCGGCGATGCTCTTCTCCGACCGCCAGGCCGCACTCACCGTTCGCATCTTCTTTGAAACTGAGCGATCGATTCTCTGATGCGGCCACTCATTCCGGCTGCATGAGTTGAGGTGTTCGGCGAACTTGCGCCACGTCATATCCCTCGCGATCCGCCAGGGCGAACAGCTTCTCGTCCACATCCTGCGGCAACGTCGGCGTGCGGCTGAGAATGCGAAGGTATCGTCGATCGGGCGTGCCGATCATGGCGTATTGGTAATCAGGATCGAGGGCAAGAACCCAGTAGTCGCTTATGTTCAGGCCATTCTGAAGCTGCAGATGGCCGTTCTCGTGAGGGCCGGGCTTGAGGACGCCGACGGAATCACACATCGGGCCGTAAGTAGTTCCATGGCGCCAGCGTTCAACAGCCACCAGGTCGCCATGGTTCCTTTGCGTATAGGTGACGGTGTCGGCGACATTGAAATAGTCGAACAGGTGAGGGATTCGCGCCACTTCGTACCAGCGGCCCGAATACTTGCTCATATCGACGTGATCGACCGTCGGAGGATTAGGGACACTCGCGCAGCCAAAGTTGGTCGCCGCCAGAGCCAGCATCACACCGCCCAGAATCCATTTCATCGACATGAGAACCTCCAGAAGACCCTAGTTTGCTGTTCAATTCATACCGCTTCGCGGCGAAAGTTGCGAGCGCTGATGGGCAGGGAATCATCCCCAGCCGGTGGCGGCCATCAAAGGCGCGAGATGCTTTTGGTAATGACGCCATCGCTGCAGCGAAGATTTGTAAAGCGGCTGGCGGATCTGATTATTACTGACATTGCCCACAAATCGCTGATTCTCATGGAATTGCAGACAACGCGAATCCCAAGGCAGGTCGATGAACTGGAGCATTCGGCGCGTCTGGCCTTCCAGATCTTCCACCATGTTCTCGTATCGCACATCGAGGATCGGCAGTTCCAGCGCGCCTTTCCAATGAGCCATCAGGCGCTCGTATTGACCGTAATAATGGCCCAGCGATTGGAGGTTGTAGGAATAGGGATAACCAAAGGCCAGATCGTTCATGTAGCAGGACAGGCAGACATCCAGCGGATCGCGAACCGAATGGATGATCACCGCCTGCGGGAAAAGCATCGCGATCAGGCCGAGATAGAGGAAGTTTCCCGGCATCTTATCGGTGATGCGCTGCGCCGACGGATTCAGTGCCTCCAGCGGGCGAAGGTAATGGCCAGCGATGTTGTCCAGATCGCGTGGCGAAACCTTCTGAGCACATTGCGGATCAAATCCATTAGTAAAGCCAAGCTCGCGGCAAACTCCCATCGCGATCGTGTCGATCCAGGTCAACTCGCCGGCGCCGTGGATCGACGGATGCGAAGCCAGCACTTGCTCAATCAGGCTCGATCCGGACCTCGGCATCCCGACAATGAACAACGGCTTTCGGCTGCCATGACTGGCACGCGGCAGGCATCGAACGCGATGCCGGGTAAAATAGCCGATCATCTGATCGACCAAGGCCTGCGTGCGCTGCGCATCGTATTTCGCGCCGCGTAATTCATTCGCTCGCCGGGCATGGGCAAAGGCCTGGTCATACTGGCCCATTTTGTCCAGCAGCGAGGCAATCGTGAATTCCAACGATCCGGGCTCCAGCGGCGATCGGAATTGTCCGCGATTGAGGACGCGCTGGGCCAACTCCACCGCCTCCTGACGCCGTGATGAATCGGCCAGCGACGCAAACAATGTCGCCACTCGGGTCGATTCGTATCCCTGCGACATCAGCCGCTGCACGATTTGCATGGCGGCATCTTTCTGGCGAGTTGCTTCCAGAGCCAGCCCAAGCGACACGGCCATCTCCGGATCATTTGGCGACAGCTCAAGCGCTTTGCGCGCATGCTCGACGGCAAGATCGCCTTTGCTGTCTACGAGGTAGATTTCGCTCAGCGCCTCATGAGTCAGCGCGTTTGCCGGCTCAATCTGCGCGGCCGTTTTGTAGTGATGTAACGCGGCATTGATGTTCTGGAGCATCCAGCTTGCATATCCCGCGCGACTGTGCGCCTCGGCAGAGGCGGGATTCAGTTGGACCGCTTTAAGAAAATGAGAACGCGCGCTAACAAAATCGCGCTGGGCCGCGCGCGAGTTGCCCGCGCCAAGTTCCTGGCTGAAGGAGTCGGAGGGCCCCACCATTGATGGTTGCGCTGCGGCTTGAAAACCGCCGAATGAAGCAATTGAAACCAGCTCCCGCGCCGGCGCCTGGCCGAGTTCTCCACCGGAGCGCGTCGACGATTCGCTTCCATCCTGTCGCTGATTCACTGATTACTCCGCGCCAAGCGAGCCGCCGACGGTGGAATGATAGCAAAACGTTGATATGGCTCCAAACGAAATATGTTTTCAGCCGGTATGGCGTCCATCAACTGTGCGGAGAATTGACCTCGGATTGGACTCGTGCAGTTCCGGCGGGAGCGCCGATTCGGGGAAATTTTGATAGCAGATCGGCCGGGCAAACCGTTCGATAGCGGCGGTTCCGACAGAAGTCGTGCGGGAATCGGTCGTGGCAGGATAAGGGCCGCCATGCTGCATGGCTGGAGCCACTTCGACGCCGGTTGGGAAGCCGTTGAACAGCAGCCGGCCGACCTTGCGTTCCAGGATCGAGACGAGCTTTCGATTGGAAGCCAGATCCTCGGGTGTTCCGTGAAGAGTCGCGGTGAGATGCCCTTCTAAACTTCGCGCGACCTTCTCCAAGTCTTCCGCCGACTTCGCGGCAATCAACACGGTTGCGGGACCGAACAGCTCCTCGGAAACCGTCGGATTATCCAAAAACGTTTTAACGTCTGTCGAAAAAAGCGTCGCCGGCACCTGAGTTCTGGCAGCATCCGTCGCATCCTGCGATTGCGCAAGAATGCGCACATTCGAAATCCCTTGAAGTCGGCGGACGCCGGTTTCATAGCTGTCGCGCAGACCGCCATACAACATTGTGCCGGGTGCGGCTTTCTGAAAGAGTTTAGTGGCTTGATCGACAAATGCCGTATATGCATCCGATTGAAGCCCGATGACTAGCCCCGGATTCGTGCAGAACTGGCCGACGCCGAGCGTCACCGACTGCGTCAATCCCGCGGCAATCGTGCCGCCTCGCTCCGCCAGCGCGCCCGGCAGAATGAAGACTGGATTCGTGCTACCCATTTCCGCATAAACGGGAATCGGATCATGACGCCCGCAGGCGGCATCAAACAGAGCCCGCCCGCCCTTCAAAGAGCCGGTAAATCCAACGGCTTTAGTCATCGGATGTCGTACCAGCGCCATGCCCAGGGCATGACTCGGTCCCTGTAGCATCGAAAAAACGCCAGTCGGCATTCCGGTCGCATTGGCGGCCTTGAGGATCAAGCTCGCGACAATTTCCGAAGTCCCCGGATGTGCCGGATGGGCTTTGACGACAACCGGGCAACCCGCCGCGAGCGCGGAAGCGGTATCGCCCCCCGCCACGGAGAATGCGAGCGGAAAGTTGCTCGCGCCAAATACCACGACCGGCCCCAATGGAATCAGCATTCGGCGCAGATCGGGCTTCGGAATCGGAGCACGATTTGGGTCGGCGTGATCGATGCGAGCATCCACCCACGAGCCTTCCTCGATCAGCCGGGCGAACATCTTCAGTTGAGCGGCGGTGCGCCCGCGCTCGCCGCGGAGTCGCTCGATGGGAAGACCCGTTTCCTGGTTCGCGCGATCGATCACCTCATCGCAGCCGGCAATCTGGTCGGCAATCGCATCCAGAAATGCGGCTCGCTTTTTTGGGTCTAAAGCGCGATAGGCATCGAACGCCGAATCCGCGAGCACCATCGCCGCATCGACCTGCCCGATCGTCGCCTCCGCAAACTCCGGCTCTATCGCCTGCGAGGTCGAAGGATTGATCGCGCGGAATTTGGTCGCTCCGCTTTCGGTTTTGTTTCCGATGAAATTGAGGCCATGAAGGTTGGACATGGAATTCGATAATACCTAAGTCGTTGCTTTACGCACCTGTCGGACGACAGTAGCCTTTAACACAGATTGTTCACCGCGGAGGACGCGGAGGTAGGCAGAGGACAAAAATAGTGAATTAGGATTCGAGAATTGAATTCCCGTTCATTATTCGCCTTTCTCAATTTGCTCTTCTCCTCCGCGATCCTCTGCGTCCTCTGCGGTGAAAAATGGATTTTTCATGCGCATCCTCGGTATCGATCCCGGCCTCAAAATCACCGGTTACGGCGTGATCGATTATCAACTCTTCCGCCCCAAGCTCATCGACGGCGGCGTCATCCGCCTGTCGGTCAAAGCAACGCTCGCCGATCGCCTGGTCGAACTCGAATCGGAACTCGAATCGCTGCTGGTCGAGCATCGCCCCGAAATTTGCGCCGTCGAACAGCTCTACGCCCATTATGCTCACCCCCGCACCGCCATCATGATGGGCCACGCCCGCGGCGTCATCATCCTCGCCGCCCGCAAGCGCGGCATCCGCATCGAACAATTCCCCGCTAATCGCATCAAGCAAGCCGTCACCGGCCATGGCCACGCGGGTAAAGAGCAAGTGCAGCGGGCGATCCAAGCCCAATGGAAATTGCCCGCCCCACCCGAGCCACCCGACGTCGCCGATGCCCTGGCCGTCGCCCTCTGCTGCGGACTCGAGCTCGAGCGAGAGGGAGCCATGGACCGCCCGAAGCGGATCGCCAAAGCCGCGACAGCGCCCGACAAGCCGGACGGCTAAAGTCGGCCATCGAATCCTGACTCGCGACCGGTCCCTATCGCTGCATGTCACAAGATGTCTCAAAATGTACATTCAGTGACATTCGCGTGATACGATGCGCCCGCGCGCGGCGCGCGACACTTGCGCGCCGAAAGTTAACTGTTCAAGGCTACGAACCGGTCGAATTCGACGGCGGCACGCTCAAGACTTATTTCAAACGTCTTGCCACTCTGACATTACCCATCGCACCCGATTTGAGAAGCCTTGGCGGAACAGACGGTACCGTCACACAGCTAGCACTGTTCGGAAGTCTTGCTCGCAGGTACGGTATCAATGGTGGTCTGACTGCCCGCCTGGCCGGGGTCCGTTGGTGAAGATTGCCGACAAAATGCTCAAGGCGTTCGACGGCCCCGAGGAAGTCGAATGACAAATAACGCAACATCAATGCAATCTGTTCTCTCCGACGCATTGCAATTTCCGCGCGGCGGCGTTGAATTGTTCGTTGCATGATCAGGCATCGCCAAGGCGACCAATTTCTTTTGTTCACGCAGGACGATCACGCCCGGCTTTCGGGGGAAATGGCCAGCCATATCGGCAATGAGTTGTTCGCGCGGCTGGAGGCGTCGGAGTCGGTGGTGACCGGCATCGGCATGCATGACAGTGGCTGGCCGGTACATGATGAGGAGCCGACGCTTAATGGGCAGGGGTTGCCGTTGCATGTGTTTGAGACGCCAATCGAACTGTCGTGCAGGGTGTGGACGGAATCGGTCAGGCGAGCGGTCGAGAAAGACGCTTACAGCGGGCTGCTGGTGAGCCTGCATGTGATGGCGCTGTCGGCGATCGCGCAATCGCATTATGCGGATCAAAGCAAGCGGCTGGAATTTGCCCGCGAGCTGTTTGAGATCAATCGCTTCCAGCAGAATCAAATTGAAATTCAGGAGACGCTTCGAGCGAAGCTGGGGATGCGGGTTGATGTGCCGCTGAAGTATGGCTTTGCGCCCAGGGGCGCGAGCAAGGAAGAGGATTTGCTGCTGTTCAACTATCAGCTACTCAAGGCGACCGATCGCATCAGCCTGTGTTTGCTCTGTGAGTCGCAGCCCTTCAATTCGATTGACAATATCTATCCGCGGCCGGGAGCGGAAGCGATTGAGCTGCAATTGGAATGCGTGAGCGAGTGGACGTTGCGGATCAAGCCTTGGCTGTTTGATGTAGAGCAATTGGAGATGCAGATTCCCGTTCGCGCGATTCCTGCCCAGACCTATGCGAGCGAGGCGGATTATCAATCGCGCTATCGCGCGGCAAAGCTTGAGTCGCTTTCGCTGCGGGTGGTCAGATAGTTGGCGCCCGGATAGGATCGGCCGCATGCTCAAGCAAACTCTGGTGCTGCTGGTGCTTTTGTGCGTGGCGGGATGCGCGGGAAATGTGCGGAATTTTCAGATCTCGCTGACCAATGACACGCCCAATCCGCTCACGATCGCCCTGACCAAAAGCGGGCCACCTATGGAAGCAAAGTGGGCATCCCCCGAAGACGTGGTGGCGCGGCGTGTGAGCCCGGATCAGACGTCCGGCATGACGGTGATCCAGCCTTCAAAGACGGTCAACAGCACCGTGAGCGGGCGATTTGATAAGAACAGTGAGCCGGTGCTGCGGGTCTATCCTGGGGCGATGACGTTGTCAGAAATGCTCAATGCCAAGACGGGCGTGAATCGGTTTGATCTGCCGCTGACGGACGGAACCAACAAATTCATTGTCCGGCAGAGTGGTCAGGGGCTGAATATTGAAACGGTTCATTGAACGATGAGCTACCGAAAGCACATTGAGGAATCTTCGAGCGAGCCGGTGCGCTGCGCGGTGCTGACGATCAGCGACACGCGCACGCCGGAAACGGACACCAGCGGCCGGCGCATGCGCGAGCTTCTGGTTGAAGACAGGCATCAGGTGATCGATTCTCAGATCCTTCCCGATGAACCGCTGAAGATTCAGGAGATGATCAAGCGATGGCTGGGTCGATCCGATATCGACGCGATCATGACCAATGGAGGAACGGGTGTCAGCCGTCGAGATCAAACGATGGACGTGATCGATGGCCTGCTCGATCGCGTGCTGCCGGGTTTTGGCGAGCTGTTTCGGATGCTGAGCTGGGCGGAGATTGGCAGCGGAGCCATGCTGAGCCGGGCGGAGGGTGGGATCGCGCGGGATAAACTTTTGTTTGCACTTCCTGGTTCAACGGCGGCTGTCGAGTTGGGGATGAAGAAGCTGATTCTTCCGGAGTTGAAGCATTTGCTGAATCAAATTCGAAAGTGATTGGGCCGCGGGCGAAAACCCCCTCTCAGCCCTCCCCCGGAGTACCCAGGGAGGGAATGAGATGGAGTTTCTCCCCGGTCAAAACGGAAGCTTCTCGATCTTTCCGTCGTCGTGGAGGATGTAGGTCGCGCCCTCGGGCGGCACATCAAGCAACGTTGTCACCCTTGGAAACGGATCAACTCGAACGGTCGTTCTCTTTTTACCCATCGTAAAAGCGCGAATCAGGCAACGATCCTTTAAGCGCAGCCCCGACCAGATCGGCTCATCGCTGAACATGCGCGGCACCTGGTAATTCATCGGCTGGCCATGATCGAGAAAATCGCGGTAGCCGAGCATTTGGTCGTAAACGCTGCGGACCGTCTCCACCGAATGGAATGACATGTCGGCGGTGACCAGGCCGCCGGGCATGCCAAGATCGAAGATGTACATGCCATCGGCTCCGCGCAGCCAGAGGTGGTATTGCAATTCGCGCCAGAGGGCATTGTTCATGCCGAAGCGCACCGCTGGGCTTGGATTGTCCGGCACAGTTTGACCGACATAGGGCACGATCTTCTTATGCTCCGCTTTGGCATTGGCAGCGGTGGAACTGAACATCGAAAGCATCGAAGCCAGATAGATCTGGTCGGCGTGCTCCTGCGTCATCGGTTGGCCCGGCGCCAGGAAAGGCACGAGCAGATTGTTGTTGGCGTAAAGTGCGGGCATCGAAATGTCGCCCTGACACACGATGGGCGGAATCGGCTGGCCATTGGCCGGCATGACAGGATGCTCTTTTGTCGAAGAAATCTCGCCGAACTCTCCAACCGATGCGCTCGGAAAAACGGCGTGCACCGGATCGACCAGCACCTCGCGCATCAGTTCCATGTGCAGCGAGCGAACATATTCATTGAATGTATCGCGGCTCTTGAACGTGCCGGGCGGATAATGCTCGCGCATCTGAGGCGACTGCGCCTGGGCTTCATAGATGCCGTTGTCTGAAGAAGGCAGGCCTTCGTCATCGTAGAACATGCCTTGAACGGTCAGCCCGGCATTCTTGAATGGCTCAATCGCTTGCCGAACCCAATCGGCGCCAACCTGTGCGTTGGCGAGCGCCAGGCAAGGCCAGCGCCGTTCGTGGCCGGGATGGGTCGCGTCTTTGCCGACGACCCAGACGCCGCAATCGCGCCAGGCGGTGTTCTCGATGACCGGTCCGGCATTGAGCAGGAAGACGGGCTGATGGGCCTCGCTGATCGTGCGCGCCAGCGCTATCGCCCCGCTTCCCCCCGGCACGAGCACCGTCGGCGCGACGCCGCGCTTGGCCAGTTCGTCAATTGTTTTTCGTAATGATCCGCTTTGCCGGGCCCAGATCGATTGTGCCTCGCTCGGCATCGGCAAATCCCAGATCAACAGCGGCATGCGATCCCCCAGCGAATGCTGCATAGGCTTGACGACCATGAAGAACGAAGGCAGGTCGTAACGAACGGCCATTGCGCGATGGGTTGTTGGTGAAATGCCGGCGCGAGCCTGGATCGACTCCGTCAGGAGGAGTGAGAGTATTGCCGCGCCAATCCAGCGTGTATTGTGAAGGTGGATCATACCACTCCGTTAGAATAATATCCGTCACCAGTGCAGCAGACTGCGATAGAGCAAATGGCAAAGAACTCTCGCAAATCTAATGCTGTTGTCAGGCGTCAGGATCAATATGCGTCAATTTTAGCGGAGGTGGTGGAATTACTCGAATCCGCACGTCGCACGTCTGCCCGCGCCATTAACGCTGTAATGACTGCTGCATATTGGCAAGTGGGCCGACGAATTGTGGAAAGCGAACAAGGCGGGGCAAGCCGTGCAGTGTATGGCGAACGTTTGCTTGAACGCCTTTCCGAAGATCTGACCAAGCGCTTTGATCGCGGCTTTTCGCTCCGGAATTTGCGAAGTTTCCGGGCGTTTTACTTGGGATGGCCAATTCGGCAGACGATGTCTGCCGAATTCAACTCATCGCCAATTCGGCAGACATCGTCTGCCGAATCTCCCACCGCCATAATTCAAAGGAAGCACAGAAATATCCGGCGACAAATTGTGCAAATGCCTATTGCACAATTCCCATTGCCCTGGTCCCACTACGTTCGCTTGTTATCCGTTGAAAATCCTCATGCTCGCCAATTCTATGAAACCGAAGCTCTGCGCGGTGGTTGGACGGTAAGGCAGCTCGATCGCCAGATCGATTCGCAGTTTTACGAGCGCACGGCCCATTCGCGTAACAAGGCCGCGATGCTCACCAAACACAATCGCCGCCAGGCTGATGATACGGTCACCGTTGAGGAGGAAGTGAAGGACCCGTTCCTGCTCGAATTTCTTGGACTCAAAGATGAGTATTCCGAGAACCAGCTTGAAGAATCGCTGATCCTCAAGCTGGAAACATTTCTGTTAGAGCTCGGCAACGATTTCACCTTCATCGGGCGCCAACGTCGCTTGCGTGTCGGTGACACGTGGTATCGAATCGATCTGCTGCTATTTCATCGCCGTCTGCGCTGCCTGGTTCTGATCGACTTGAAAACCGGGAAATTCACCCACGGCGATGCAGGGCAAATGCACTTATATTGCAATTACGCCAAGGAACATTGGACACATGCCGATGAGAACCCGCCGGTGGGTCTGATTCTCTGTACGGATCGCAACGATGCGGTTGCCCGTTATTCTCTCGAAGGTCTACCCAACAAGATCATGGTCGCGCGCTATAAGACCGCACTTCCCGATGAAAAGCTCCTCGCCGAAGAATTAGAAAGGAATCGAAAGCTACTGGAGTCGCGCCGGCTTTGATCCCGTAGGCCCCGGGGCGGCGATCGCCGACAAACATAATCGCCCTCCACACTGCTTCTGCTACACCAACGCCGCCCATTGATTCGGACATCGCATCTCAAAGCCAAAGCTTCACGATACTTGTTTTCCACCGATTAAACATTCGCTTGCGGCATCCGATTTGTTAGGACGATGTACGATAAATTTCTTGCTTTTTGATTTGCGGTTCGCTATCAGTGATAGGCGTAGTCGCAAAGTTAAACGCGGGTGATGACGGAAGCATCGAACCGCCGGTTGCCAGGGAGTGGCCAACATGACATGCGTCGGTGTTTTGCGCTGTCCATTAGCCAAACCCGATGCAGTGAGACTCTCCCATGGAAGCCCTTGGACCAAAAATTCGTAAGTATCGGCGTCGGCTGGGGCTGACGCTCGATGAACTGGCTGGCCGAACCAGCATTTCCAAGCCTTATCTGTCCCTCATTGAGACCGGCCGGGTGACCAATCCGCCCAGCGATGAGAAGCTCCGCCGGCTCGAGCAGGCGCTGGCCTTTACACCTGGCGAACTAGTGACGCAGGCGCATATTCAGCGCACGCCTCGCGATGTTCAGGCCATGCTGCAAAAATTAATGGCCGGAAAACAGTCGCTGGGTGACCAGCCAGCCGCCGGCACGGCAGCCAAAGCGGATGGCGCTAAGACAAAAGCGGCGCAGGCTGTCGCTCCGCGACCGGCCAACTCGACTTCGACGCCCGGCATCCCACTCGACCTGGATGCGGCTTACATGAGCGGCGTGCTTCAGGAGCTGGTGGACAAATCGGTCGGCAATGTTGAGCGCGTCACCGCTAATGCGGTGCCGGTGATCAATCGCGTGTCGGCGGGATACCCGCGCGATTTTTCCGATCTGGGTTATCCGCCTCGCGTGGCGGATGATTACGTGAGCTGCCCGGACGTGAACGATCGCGACGCCTTTGCCGCCCGCGTGCATGGCGACAGCATGGTTCCCAAGTATCAGCAGGGCGATATCGTGATCTTCTCCCCCGCCGCCAGCCCGCGCGAGGGCGATGATTGCTTCGTGCGCTTCGCCGACGGAAACACCACCTTCAAGCGCGTCTTCTTCGAATCGGATGGGGGGAAGTCGGTGCTGCGACTTCAGCCGCGCAACGAAAAGTATCGCCCGCAGACGGTGCCTTCGGAAAATGTGGCGGGTCTTTATCGCGCCATTTATCGATATCAGCGCGTGGATGAGGAGTAGGATTCGCGACACGTAAGAGCGCCGCATCATTTCGCCGTGTCCGTCGCCCATGTGGCTCGCGCTTTCGCGGACGGTGAAGCAAATTCACAACCTTCTGAAAATCGCATTTCCAGCGCACTCGGTCGCGAAGGCGCAAGCGAGTATATGGCGGCTATCGGCTGGAGTGCGCGTCAGCTTGCGCGGACGGTTTGACCGCGCTGACTTCGCGAGTGCCGAGGAATGGGCCACTCCATGACATGCGCCAGCCGAGTCTGCGGCGCGTGACGTCGCGCATCCCGATCGCTTCAAGTTCCGCGCAATAGAGAGCCGTGCTCCAGATGTCGGCAATCAGCAATCGCCCTCTCGGTCGCAGCACGCGCACCGCTTCGGCAATCGCTTTTCGCCGATTCTCTTTCCCCTTCACGTTATGAATCGCCAGGCTTGAAACGACCAGATCGAAACTTCCGTCCTCAAAAGGCAACGCCGTCATATCTGCGGTCTGCAACTCGATGCGATCCGCAACGCCTTCGGCCACCGCATTGCGTCGTGTGGCTTCGACGGAATTGCCGGATTGATCGGCCTTACGCCAAATGTCGATGCCGACCGCTTTTCCATGCGGAAGGCGCTTGGCCACCGCGAGCAAAACTGCCCCTCGGCCGCAGCCGATGTCCAGAACCTGCTCGTCGCCGTGAAGCGCCAGCCCATCAAGCAGTTCCTCCCAAACGACGAATTTGCCGCGCAATGAGGCATGCAAGCCAAACATGGCACAAGCAAGAATCAGCGCCGCACCCACGATCGGCCGGGGCGAATGCGTGACGATCCCAAAGATGATGTAAAATGCGCTAATGAGCCCAAGGAACAGCGGCCAAAATGGCGCATCCAGACCATAGGATGCCTTGACGCCTTCGGTGTCAGCGGATTTTTTGTCGCCCAATGTCGCGCGCAAGCCCATTCTCCATTTAAGATCATGCGCCGGCTCCTACAATGTTACCGATGCTCCACACTCCATCCCGTCACCGCGAATCGGGGCTGGGCGTGCGCATTGAGGGCGTTCGTCGGCAGTTCGATAATGGAGTGGTTGCGCTCGATGGAATTGATCTGGATGTTGCCTCTGGCGAATTCCTGGCGATCCTCGGCCCCTCCGGTTGCGGCAAATCCACTCTGCTCCGCCTGATTGCGGGGCTCGACAAACCACAGGGCGGCAACGTCTTTACGATGGAAGCCTCGCACGGGAAGGCCGATCGGCATGGCCTGGGGACGCGCGCGGATATCGCCTACGTCTTTCAGGATGCGCATCTGCTTCCGTGGCGAAATGTGCTCACCAATGTGGCGCTGCCGCTGGAGCTGATGGGCATCGGAAAAAAAGTTCGCGAGGAGTCGGCACAGAGGGCGATCGAACAGGTGGGGCTGGGTGATGCGGCCGATCGATATCCCAACCAACTTTCGGGCGGTATGCGCATGCGCGCTTCACTGGCTCGGGCAATGGTCACTGAGCCGCGCCTGCTGCTGATGGATGAGCCTTTCGCGGCCCTCGATGAAATCACGCGTCAGCGGCTGGACGATCAGCTTCGGGCGCTATGGGCCGCGCTGAATATGACGGTGATCTTTGTAACGCATTCGACGATCGAGGCTGCGTTTCTGGCGCAGCGGGCAATCGTGTTGTCGTCGCGGCCGGCAAGAATCGTGGAAGATTACGTGTTGAATCTGCCGGCCGAGCGAACCGGCTCGATCCGTTCAACGCCGGCTTTCGCGCGGGAAACGCGCGTGCTTTATCAGGCGCTGGAGCGAAACGAAGTATGAAGCACCGCCCCACCACATTCCTGGCAACTGTGCTGCCACCGGCGATGGCGCTGATTTTTGTTCTTGCTGGCGTGGAAGCCTGGGCCCGATGGAGCCATCAGCCGGCTTATCTGGTTCCGCGCCCATCGGCGATCTTGCTGGCGCTGGGGCCCGGTGGAACAGGGTTGTGGAACGCGCTGCTCTGGACTGCGGTTGCATCGCTGGCGGGATTTGCTGCAAGTACGATCTTCGGAATATTTGCCGCGGTTTTGCTGGCCGGATCGAAATGGGTCCGGCGGGCGGTTTATCCTTACACGCTGTTTTTCCAGACGGTGCCAATCGTGGCGATCGCACCGCTGCTGGTTTTCTGGATGGGGGTGGGAATCGTTCCGGTGGCGACTTGCGCGTTTGTGGTATCGGTCTTTCCAGTGATCGCCAACACGCTCAGCGGACTGGTATCCACGGAGCCGGCATTGGTCGATTTGTTTCGTTTGTACGGCGCATCGCGCTTTGCCGCCCTCTGGAAACTCCGCCTCCCGGCGGCGCTGCCCAACATCTTCATCGGCCTGCGCATCGCTGCGGGGCTCGCGGTCATCGGGGCGGTCGTTGCGGAATTTCTCGTCGGGACCTTGGGCGAGCATGAAGGGCTGGGCGTCCGCATCGTGGAAAACACAAAATACGCTTATCCGGATCGCGTTTTTGCTGCCGTTTTGCTGGCCTCCTTTCTGGGCCTCGCGATGTTTACCGTCATCAACATCATCGCATTTCTGTCGCTGCGCCGCTGGCATGCATCGCAATAAAAGCTCGCGACAAATCTTTTTATTCGCAATGAAAAGTATTCGCCTGTAAGATTCCGCCCTCGGGATTTGGAGGACGGTATGCGCCGCTCTGTGGCGAACTTGGGCCTGGGTCTGTTGGTCCTTGGCTTGATGATGGTTGCGGGCTGCGATCGGCATCAAGCGACGCCGAGCAACAAGCCATCAACCATCCGCATCATGCTGGACTGGAAGCCGGAGCCGGAGTTTGGCGGTTTCTATGAGGCGGAAATATCCGGCGAATTCACGCGTCGAAAGCTCAATGTTGAATTGAAGAGCGCCGGCGAAGGCGCGCCGACCTGGCAGCTCGTCGCCAATGGTCAGGCCGATTATGCGACGACCGCTGCCGATCAGGTCATCATCGCCCAGCAGCGCGGCGCCGATGTGGTGGCCCTGTTTGCGGTCTACCAGACCTTCCCGCAGGGGATCATGGTTCACTCGGCCCGCAATTTCAAAAAGATCGAAGATGTCTTCACGCACCCGGGCGTGCTGGCCGCGGAGGACAATGCGTGGCTGAAGTATTTGCTCAAGAAATATCCTACGCCGGCCGTGCAGATCACCGGTTATACCGGTGGCGTCGCGACGTTTCTGGCAAAGCCTGATTACTCACAGCAATGCTTCATCACCAGCGAGCCGATTGAAGCCAAAAAGAAAGGCGGCGATCCGCAGACTTTTCTAATTGCCGATGCCGGCTTCAATCCCTACACGACCGTTCTGATCACGCGCCGGAAAATGCTGGAAGACAATGCCTCGCAGGTGAAGGCGGTGGTCGATGCCTGCCGGATCGGCTGGCGAAAGTATCTGGATGATCCGTCGGCAGCCAATCAGCACATGCACGAGCTTAATTCGGAGATGGATCCCCAAACGTTTGCCGCGGCCGCGGAGGCACAGAAGGCGCTCATCGAAACTTCTGAAACCAAAGTGGATGGTCTTGGGAGCATGACGGCCGAGCGATGGAAGGCACTGGGCCAACAACTGGTTGATCTAAAGGTAGTAGAAAGCGCACCACCGGCGGAGAGATGCTTTGTGAATTTCCACTGACGCCGGTTGGCGTTCATGCCGGGCTTAGTTTTCTTTGAAGAATTACACCATGAAGAATGCCAAAACTCTTGCGTTGTGTTTTGCTGCCGCTGTCTCGATGGGTTTTAGTGCCCTTGGAGCCGACGACCACGGCGATTTGAAGCAGAATGTCGTGCCGCTCGTCGCCCAATCCGACAAGACGCTGCCTCGCGCGCCAAAGGATTGGAAAGTCGAGCTGATTGCCCAGCCGCCCAAGCTGCACTTTCCTTCGGTGATCGAAGTGGCACCTGATGGGCGCGTGTTTGTGGCAGAGGATCCGATGGACATGACCGGCCCGGGCAATAAGCCGTCCGACCGGATCTTGTGCATCTTTCCCGATGGGCATATGACCGTCTTTGCGGATCATCTGTATGCCGTCTTCGGCCTGCGCTACATTGATGGCAAGCTCTACGTCCATCAGACGCCGAAATTCACCGTCATCACCGACAACGACGGCATCGGCACCGACCCCAAAGACATCTGGGACAGCGATTGCCTCAAGCCCTGGGGCGCTGGAAGCCTGAATGATCACATCCCCTCCAACCTGCGTGTGGGGATGGACAATTACCTCTACCTTAGCACCGGTGACAAAGGGATGTTCCACGCCAAGAGCAATGTCGATGGCAAGATGATCGACCTGCGCGGCGGCGGCGTGGCGCGCATCCGCCCGGATGGCACGGATCTGGAAATCTATTCCACCGGCACGCGAAATTATCTCGACCTGGTCATCAATCCCGAAGACGAAATCTTCACCTACGACAACACCGACGACGGCCTGGGCTGGTGGACGCGCGTCACGCATATGGTGGATGGTGGTTATTACGGCTACCCCTTCGATTACCGACCACCGGAATCAGAGCCGCTCGCATTGGCAGAATTCCGCAAGCATTCGGACAAGCCCTACAAGCCTTACACGCTCTGGCGGATGGACGAATTTGGCGGCGGCTCGCCAACCGGAGGCATGTCCTACAACGAAGATGCTCTGCCGCCGGAGTTTGTCGGCAACGGCTTCTGGTGCGAATGGGGCAAGGGCGACGTCGAGCGGTTTGTCTTCCAGCGCGATCCGGAGACCGCGACCTACAAAATTACGGAGCGCGATAGCTGGATGGCCGGTAGCAGCATCCGGCCGCTGGGCATCGCGGTGACAGCCGACGGCATGGGCTTCTACGTCACCGACTGGCAGGAAGGTGGCTGGGCCAAGAAGGTAGAGAGAGGCCGGCTCTACAAGCTCACCTACACCGGCCCGAGTCATGCGACGCCGAAGCCGGATTGGTATATCCCAGCGGCCGAGGGAAAAGTATTTAAAGCGACGCTGGAGCAATTGCTAGCCGGGCTTCGGCACCCTGCCGAATCGGTGCGGCTTGTCGCGCAGCGCCGCATCGCGGAGCGCGGCGATTCTGCCATCGCGCCGCTGATTGCCTTGATGAATGATGCCAGCGCCCCGTCCTATGCCCGCTGGCATGCCATCTGGACCCTCGATCGCATCGATGGCGGCAAAACCGCCCGGCAGCAAATTCTCGCCGTCGCAAGTGATGATCGCGCTGACATGAGCGTGCGCCTCCAGGCGGTTCGTCAGCTTGGCACCCGCAAAGCGACCGAAGCCACGCAGGCTTGCATCGCGCTGCTGGATTCAAAATCAGCACCGATGCGCTTCCGCGCCGCAACGGCGCTGGGTCGAATCGGAAATGAAACAGCCGTGCCCGCTTTGCTTTCGCACCTGACTGAGAAGGATTTCTTCACGCACTATTCGATCTTCTATGCCCTCAAGCGGATTGGAAACGAAAATCCCAAGGCATGGCCGGCCATTCTCGAAGGCTTTGCCAGCGCCGATTCAGCTATTCGCCAGGGGACAATGTTTGCCGTTCGAGAGAATTACGACCCGGCCCTGGTGAAAGCATTGGCTGACTTTGTCGGCGATACCAATCGCTCGACCGAGGCACGAGCAGAGGCGATTGCTGCGATCGCGCCGCTGCATCGCGAGCGTCCGGCCTGGCAAGGCCAATGGTGGGGAACGCAGCCGGAGCGCACGCCGCAACCGGCCAAGACGGTTGAATGGGAAGGCACACCGATCGTTTTGGACACCATTCATCATGGATTAAATGACTCCAATTCGACGATTCGCCGTGCCGCTATCGACGCACTTCAGCAGGCTCCCGATCCGGCCATCGCGGCGACCCTCGTGGAGATGTTCAAGAAGGAAACGGATGTCGAGCTGCAAAAGAGCCTGCTGCATGCGCTGGCTGCCGGTAAGGCGCCGCAGGCGCTGGATGTGGTCGATTCGATTCTGCAGGAGCCGCAGAAGCATGCGGCCCTTGTCAGCGATGCGATTACCGTTGCGCAGAATGTCGGCAATTCTAAAGCCGTCAGCGTTCTGAAGGGGATGATCAAGCCCGATGCGCCGGCGGATGTGGTGACGCAGGTGATGGCGGCTCTGGGGCAGATTCGCGCCAGCTCGGCCATTTCGGTCATCGCCAAGCAGTTGAACAGCAGCAATGAAAAAGTCGCCATTGCCGCGGCATCGGCCCTTGGAGAAATCGGCGAGCAGGATGCGGTCGAGGCACTTATTCCTGCCGTTAAAGATTCGCGCGTGGAAGTGAAAAAGGCGGTGATTTCGGCACTGGGATCGACGCAGAACAATGATGCCGTTCCGGCACTGATGGAAGCGTATAAGGATGAGCAAACGCGTCATGCCGCCATCAGCGCGTTGACGGAAATGTCGGATGTGCGGGCGCTGGACGCATATCTCGATGGGCTGGGCGGAAGCGACGCGGGCCTTCGGCAACAATGCCGCCGCGCGATGGATTCCATCCGCGAAACCGCCTGGCCCAAGATCGAAGCGAAGCTCGACGCCGGCGAAAAACTTTCGCCCGTCGCGATGACCGAGCTTCGGCAGCTCTATTCCAAGAGCACGCCGATTTTGCGCTGGCAGATCATCGGACCGTTTGCGGCCGGGTCCCCTGATCCCTTCGCAGCCGAGAGCATCACGAGCACCTCGAAGCTTCCGTCGGGCTTGAAGGGCGCCGGAAACCAGCCACTGGAGTGGAGCCGTGTGAACATTCGCGGGCGAAACAGCTATGTGGATCTGGTCGCGCGGTTCGATCCGCACGAGCATGTTTATGCGTATGCGGTTGGCGAAATCAGTTCGACCAGCGATCACGATGTGCAATTTGATATGGGCTGCGACGATGGCATGATCGTGTGGGTCAACGGAACCAAGATCTTCCAGGATCTTCACAACCACAGTTGGGACGCAAATGAATTTCATGCCACCGGCCACCTGAAAACCGGAACGAACATCGTCGTCGTTAAGATCACCCAGGACGGCGGCCCGTGGGGCTTTTCGGTCGCAGCCACCGAGCAAGGTAAGCAAAAGCTGCTGCAGAAAAATCCTGAGGTGCAGGATGTCGCCAGCTACGCGACATATGTCACGTCGCACACGGGCGAGGCCGAGCGCGGCAGCACGATTTTCCATAACGCCAATGGCGTCGGCTGCATCAAGTGCCATCGCGTGAACGGCACCGGCGGCGATGTTGGCCCCGATCTGTCTGACCTTGCCATCAAATACAACCGCGACCAGATCGTCGAATCGGTCCTCTATCCCTCCAAGCAGATCGAGAGCGGCTACGAGCAAACAATGATTCGGACCAAAGATGGCAAGATCATCGCCGGTGTCGTGCGCGGAGAAACTGACTCCGATGTGACGCTCTATGACTCATCAGCCAACAAGATCGTCGTCCGAAAGTCCGACATCACCGGCCGGCGCACGAGCCCCATCAGCGTCATGCCCGAAGGACTGCAGGCGGGCCTGAGCCATCAGGATTTTGCGGATTTGATTACGTACTTGCTGAGCCTGAAGAATACGCCGAAGCATTAATGATCATGGGCCAGGGCGGTCTTCGCGGCCCAGTATCCGCACATGCCATGGACTCCACCGCCGGGCGGGGTGGAGGCGGAGCAGAGGTAGAGGCCGGGTATGGGCGTCGCGTAGGGATTTAAGCGCGCGACGGGTCGCGTGAAAAGCTGCGAGAACATCATCGCTCCGCCGGTGATGTCGCCGCCGATGAGATTGGCGTTGTGGCGCTCCATGATGAGCGGCGACATTGAGCTTCGGCCAATGATGCGCTCGCGGAAGCCGGGGGCGAAACGTTCGATTTGTGCTCCGATGCGGGCGGTCATATCAACCATCGATCCATTGGGAACATGACAGTAGGCCCAGGCGATATGCTTGCCCGCTGGTGCGCGAGTCGAATCGAATAGCGTCGGCTGGACGAGCAGGACGTAGGGTCGGTCGTGGACGCGCCCCTGCCAGGGGGCTCGCTCGCTGTCGGCAATCTCCTCCAGTGTGCCGCCTAGATGCACCGTGCCCGCCAAGGCGCACTCCTGTGCCTTCCAGGGAATCGGCCCATCCAGCGCCCAATCCATCTTCCACACGCCGGGGCCGTAGCGGAATCGTTCGAGTCGTTTGCGATATTGAATCGGTAACTTTTCTCCAGCAATGCGGAGCAATTGCCGAGGCGTAATATCGCAAAGGACCATCTTCGTTTTGCCAAGTTCATCGAGCGATTGGACAGGAGCATCGGTCGCGATGACGCCACCCAGCGATCGCAGGTGCGCAGCCAGAGCATCGGAGAGGCACTGCGATCCTCCTTTGGCGATGGGCCATCCCACCGCATGAGCCGACAGCGCCAGCACGAGGCCCATTGAGGCTGATGCGAGCCAGTCGAAGGGCAAAATTGCGTGCGCTGCGACGCCGGCAAACAAGCCGCGGGCATGAAGGCCGGTGAACCAGTGATCGGCTAATCCTCTGGCCGAGCGGATGGCATCGAGGCCGAACTTGGCCAGCAGCAGCGGATGACGCGGAACACGCGGCGGAGCCAGCAGATCCGCTGAAAGCTCGTCCCAATGCTCGGCCAAGGGGCCGATATGCTTCATGTACGACTGCGCATCATTGCCAAGCGTGGCGGCTGTCTGCTCGATCGAGCGATAGGCCACCGCCGCTGTTCCGTCATCGAGAGGATGCGCGTAAGCCGCCAGCGGCTCGATCAGCTCAAGACCGTATTTCGCCAGTGGAAGGGACTTAATCATCGGCGACACCGACGCCAGCGCCTGCACCGTCGAGCAGATGTCGTGCGTGAATCCCGGAAGGGTGAGTTCGGCCGAGCGACACGAGCCGCCAATCGTCGGCTGTGCCTCGCGCACAAGCACTTTCCGCCCCGCCTGCGCAAGCGTGATTGCGGCGCAAAGGCCGTTGGGGCCCGAGCCGATTACGACTGCGTCATAAGTACCGTCTGTTGGCATTGGTTTGCGAAATGATAGCAAAGCCAAATGTTTGTCCTTGAATTCAACAATAGAAATGAAAGTTGTGATGCCATCGGGGACTGAATCGCCCTGCTTTTGCTGGATTTTCGCCGGATCGCGCGATAGCAATGGCATTCATGATTTCGCGCTTCTCGATCTTCATTCTGGCCAGTCTTATCGCACCGGCTTTCGCTGCGCCCGCAACGCGACCTTCGGAAAGTGCCCCGCCACTGGAAAAAACCGGCTGGACGCTGACCTTTCATGACGAGTTTGATGGATCGAAGCTCGACGAGAGAAAATGGATGGACCGCTATTGGCATGGGCGTACGCATGCCAATCACGAGCAGGAGTATTATGCGCCCGATGGCTACACGGTCAGTGAAGGTCAACTGCATTTGAATGCGAAGCCCGTTTCACCTGACGCGCGCGAGAAGACCCAAGGCATGCCTTACACGTCCGGCATGGTCAGCAGCTACGGGAAATTCTCGCAGAAGTATGGCTGGTTTGAGATTCGCGCCCGCTTTCCGCGGGGCAAGGGATATTGGCCGGCCTTCTGGCTGCTGCCGGAGAACCGAACCTGGCCGCCGGAGATTGATATCCTGGAAATTCTCGGCCATGAGCCCGCGATCGCTCATTTCACAGTTCATTTCCGTGACGAGCAGCGCCGGCATCGGGACGATACGCATCAATGGACTGGGCCCGATTTCTCGGAAGGGTTTCACACCTTCGCTTGCGATTGGGAGCCGGGGCTGATCGTCTGGTACGTCGATGGAGTCGAGCGGGCCAGAACTACCAAAGGCGTACCGGACGTGGCGATGTATGTGATCGCGAATCTGGCCATCGGCGGCGATTGGCCGGGCAACCCGGATGCGACGACGCGCTTTCCGCAGTCGATGGATATCGACTACATCCGCGTCTATCAGAAGAAGGCGGAAAAGTAGTGCCAGAACCGCTCGGCAACGAGGCGCAGGAGCTGTTTGATCAGGCCAACGCGCTTTATGGATCGGGCCAACTGGAGCGGGCTGCTGACGCGTATCGCAGATCAATTGAGATTGAGCCGAGTCGGAGCGAAGCCCACAACAATCTGGGAAACACACTCCTTCGATTGGGCAAAGCGCGCGAAGCGATTGAAGCGTTCGATTGCGCCATTCAGTTACAGTCCGACAATCCGCAAGCGCTCTACAACCGCGGGATCGCGCTTCACAACCTCGGGCAATTCGAGTCGGCAGTCGAATCGTATCGTCGAGCGGTGACGCTCGATCCGGCTTTTGCCGCGGCGTGGAACAACCTTGGCACGTCGCTGCAACGATTGGGAAAGTTGCCGGAAGCATTAGGTTGTTTGCAGCGCGCCATTGCACTCACTCCTGACTCTCCGGCCGCTCATAACAATCTGGGGTCGGTGCTTCAGTCGCTCAATCGCTTCACCGAGGCGTGCGATCATTTTCAAAAGGCGATCGCGCTGAATCCCAACAGTGCCGAGGCTCACAACAATCTTGGCAACGCGCTTCGGAAACTTGGACGGGCCGAAGAGGCGATGACTTGCTATCGCAATGCGTTGAGGCTCCGCACCGACAGTCCCGACATCTACAGCAATCTTGGAAACATCCTCAAGGAATTTGGCCGGCTTGATCATGCGCTGGCCTGCTATGTGCGGGCGCTGCAACTGTCGCCGCAAAGCGCGGACGTTCATAACAATCTGGCCAACACGTTCAAAGAGGCCGGTCAACTTGATGAGGCGATCGCCTGCTATCGAAAGGCGATGTCGGTTCGACTCGATCTGGTTGTGGCACACAGCGGCCTGGCCTACACGATGCATTTTCATCCGGCATTCGATGCGGGCGCGATTCTCCAGGAGCATCAAGCTTGGAATGTCGCGCACGCCCGGCAATATGCCGCGGAGCGACGTCCATTTGAAATCGATCGATCGCCGGACCGGCCATTGCGAATCGGATATGTCTCGCCCGACTTTCGCGATCACGTCGTGGGACGGTTGCTACTTCCGCTTTTGGAGAATCATGATCGCTCGTCGTTCGAAGTGTTTTGTTATGCCGATGTGACCCAGCCGGATCCGATGACCGATCGCCTGCAAAAGTGTGCAACGAAATGGCAGGTGACCTACGGGGATTCTGATGCGCAATTGGCTCAGCGAATCCGGAACGACCGAATCGACATTCTGGTTGATCTGACGATGCACATGGCGGGTAATCGATTGCTCGCCTTTGCGCGGAGGCCGGCGCCGGTGCAGGCGACTTACCTGGCCTACTGCAGCACGACCGGCCTGGAGCCGATGGACTGGCGGCTGACCGATCCATATCTCGATCCGCCGGGAATGGATGCTGCGTATACTGAGCGGTCGTATCGTCTGCCGCGCACGTATTGGTGCTATCAAGCGCCCCCGGAAGCGCCGGAAATCGCGCCGCTCCCCGCAGAATCAGCGGGACATATCACATTTGGTTCGCTCAACAATTTCTGCAAAGTCAGCCGACCGGCGATGGAGACATGGGCGAAGATCCTGCTAGAATTACCCACTTCGCGGCTGATTCTGCACGCTCATGAGGGCGTTCATCGACAAAGAACGAAGGATCTTTTTGCATCGCTTGGAGTTTCCCCGGATCGGATCGAATTCGTCGGCTTTGAGCCAATGGAGCGATATCTGGGGCAATATCACAGAATCGACATTGCTCTCGATTCCTTCCCTTATGCCGGCGGCACGACGACCTTTGATGCGCTGTGGATGGGCACACCGGTCGTGACGGTGAATGGAAAAACCGCTGTCGGACGAGGCGGCGTGAGCATTCTTTCCAACCTTGGGCTGCCGGAGCTCATCGCTTTCGATCAAGAGCAGTACATCCAGATCGCGCTGCAACTGGCACGCGATCTCGATGCTCTCAAAACGCTGCGCCAATCGCTGCGGCATCGGATGCGCCAGTCTCCATTGATGGATGCTGGACAATTCGTCCGAGATATCGAAACCGCCTACAAAAAAATGTGGCAAGACAGAATCAATTCATCGACCGTCTGACGGATCAACAGCGAGTTGCAAAGGAATTGACGTTGGCTCGCCAGCGATCGGCTCCGCTTCAATCGCCTTCCAGTGGCGGGAGCGAAATCGAATGAGCATGAAAAATCCCAAAGTCACGCCATAGAAGAGCGCGCAGCTCCATGGACCCACCGGCCCCCATGCCGGTTGATAACGGGCGACGGCATATCCGCCAAAAACCGTAATGCCCCAACATAATCCTCCAGTGACAATGGCCGGCACAAACGTATCACCGGCGCCGCGAAGCGCGCCGTTGTAGACGATGTACATCGCATCGAAGAGCTGATAGACGGCTGCGAAGATCAGCAGCACGCCGCCGATGCGAAGCACATGCACATCGCCGGTGAACATGCCCATGAGTTGATGCCGGCCGACGAAAAAGCCGATCCCCCAGCAAAGCATGACTGCCGCGGTGAGCACGAAGCCTAGATCGGCCCGCGATCGCGCTAAATCTTCGCGTCCCATGCCTAAGTAGCGGCCGACGAGCGCGGTAACAGCCATGCTGATTCCAAAGGCGGGCATGAAGCTCACCGACATGAAGCGAAACGTGAACGTATTGGCCGCCATCGCGGCGGTGCCGAAGCCGCCCATCACGACGATGCTGAAGATGGACCAGGCGAGCACTTCGGCCTCGACCTGAATCCCTGATGGGACGCCGACTTTGAGCAGCGTCAAAAAGAGATTTTTCCGCAGCCGCCAATCTCGAACGTTGAACCGTCTCCGGATGGTCGGCATCACCGCGAAGCAGATCAGCGCGGTCGTTTCAAAAAAGACGCCGATGTTTTGTCCCCATGCCGATCCGGCAACACCCATCGAATAAAAACCAAAATGGCCAAAGATCAAAGTCCACGCAGCAAAGGCATTGATCGAGACCCCAATCAGTGTGGAATAGAGCACGAATCGCGGCCGATCTACTGCTAACAGGAATTGTGAGAAGGCCGTCCCCACGAGCTTGAGGACAGAAGCGCCCAATACGATTTGCAGATAGAGCGTTTCAGATCGGACGAGGCTCGCTTCATGCCCGGCAGCATGAAACGGAAAAGCCGCGAACGGTAACACCGGCACGAGCAGCACGGAAAAAAGCAAGCCAAACCAGACGCCCTGCCAGAGATATCGCCCGCATTCAACATCATCCTTTCGCCCATAGCTCTGACTGACCAGCGTATTGACCACCCACTGCACACCCATCCCCAGGCTGATCACCGAAAAGGCCAGCATGCCAGCGTTGGAAGCCGCGGTCGGCGCGATAATTCCCCGATCGACGTGCGCCAGCATCCAGGTGTCGATGAACTGCATCACCGTGTAGGAGGCCATCTGCGCCACGGTCGGCCCGGCGAGCATCAGCAGCTCGACGATCGGCCGGCCCGACGGAAGCGGCTCGGATGCAGCAGATGGCGCGTCGTGCATGACTCAATCCAAAAAAAAACCCGAAGCCATCGCCTCGGGCGTTTTTCAATCACTTTCCTTTGCGCACCCTCACCCGCGGCAAGTTCCCCAGCAGTGCTGGACAATGAATTTGGGTTGAATGCGAATCATCGGGGATATCGTAGGTCGAGGGTGAGGCAAGTCAAACGTGAACTTCACCACAGCCAGAAGAATCCCAGCGCCAGCAAAATGATTAACAGCACGATCACGATCAGCGATAAGACGTTGGTCTTCCGAGGCGAATCCTCGAGCGATATGTACTTGCCGCAATGCGGGCATTGTTGTGAATCTTCGACAATGTCGCCGCCACAATGGGGACATTTGGTTTCAGCGGGATCGAGATTCCAGTCGGCTTCGTCATCTTCGGGGTATTCATTCTCGTCGATGGCGTGATCGTCATCGTCTTCATCAAATTCAAGGTTGGCCATAAATGCCTCGCCTGTTTTTGGGCTCGGTCCTTCATTTCGGGTGTCGCGATCCGGAGCTGAAATTAGCGGATAATCTCAATATGGCGTCGATGCTCATCGACGCTCTCGATCTTGACCCAGATGCTGCCGGCCGGCAGAAGCTCGCGCACGCGGCTGGCCCATTCGACGACGACCACGCCGCCCTGCTCCAGCAATTCTTCGAATCCAATCCCCTCAAAATCTTCAGGCCCGCCTACGCGATATGCATCCAGATGGAACAATCTCAGCCGGCCGCGCTCGTAGATGTTCAGTAGGACATAAGTCGGACTGCTGACGGCTCGCGGATCGGCGCCCAGGCCGCGCAGGAGCCCGCGCACGAATTGAGTCTTGCCAGCGCCAAGTTCGCCTTCGAGGGCGACGCATTCGCCGCCGCGGAAATCCCGTGCCAGGGCGATGGCCAGAGCCTCGGTCTGATCCGGACTGTTGGAAAGGTGAATCAAGAGTCAGCGCATTGTGGGGATGGAATGGGATGGAACAAGGGCGCACATGCATCACAATGAATGCTGCCAGCCGAGCGGTTCGAGCGGGCTCAGGATGCCATCACGTCTGATCAGAATCGCCAGATCGGCGGTGGTGTTGCCGATGCAGACAATGGATGGATGATGGATCGGGTCGGCCGATGTGAACAGCAGTTCGTGATCTTCGCCATCATGCAGGGCATGATCGATTGGCAGGCGCCCGTCCTTTGCGGATAGCGATCGCGCATCTTCATGAATTGGGATTTGGTTGGCCTCGATGATCGCGCCAACATGACTCTGCTGGCAAATGTGCCGCAGATCGCGCGAGAGGCCGTCGCTGATGTCGAGCATGGCCGAGATTCGCCCCGTCTGCGCGAGTTCACGCCCGATTTCAATGCGAGGCTGAAATTGCATATGCCGGCCAAGAATGCTGCCGCCCAAGGGTCCGGTGACGTAGATAGAGTCTCCCGGCTTGGCGCCCTTTCTCGAAACCGGAGCGATGCCCGCGCTGCGGCCCAGAACTGTCACCGACAGGACCAGTCGGCCGGGCCATGACCCGGTGTCCCCGCCGACGATTGGGCAATTGAATGCGTCGGCAGCTTCGCGCATGCCTTGATAGATGGACTTGGCGTATTCGACACCAGCCCCCGCTGGAAGTCCCGCTGATACGACTAACGCAGCGGGAAGACACGCCATCGCGGCGCAATCGGAGAAATTACGATTGACGACCTTCCGACCAATTAGTTGTGGGGAATGGATCTTTGAATCGAAATGAACGCCGTCGAGCACCTGATCGACGCCAACCAGGAGTAGATCGTCAGCATTCCATTTCAGGACCGCCAGGTCATCGCCCTGTGGAAGCTGAACGAATTCGGTTGGTTTAGCTTGTGATTGGATCCAGTTGATGAAATCGAACTCGCCGGGCACGAATCAATTCTAGTGCAAAAGTAGCGGAAGTGGAGGGCGTCGCTCCTGCGACGCCGCGTGCGCCGCGAATCGTTGCTTGTCGGGAATTCGCGGCGGCAGAGGACTGCCGCCCTCCAGAATGGAGCATTTCCTGCAAGACGTTCGCTGGAAATGCCTCAGGCCCCTACTTCCGCGGGAGTATCTGTCGCGAGTGCGACCTTCGCGGCGGCGAGTTTCGATGCATCCAGGTTCGGATTAACCGTCATTTCCAGCGCCGGCTGCGACCGCGATTGCTCCATCTCGAGCACTTCCTTCGCGAGGGCGCGGTAGTCGGCTGCGCCATTACTTGTCGGCTCGTAAGCGATGATCGTTTGCCCGAAGCTGGGGCTTTCCGCCAGCTTGATATTCCGGCGGATCTTACTCTTGAAGATCCGCGCCCCGGCCCAAGGGAGAGGTTTCCCTTCCGCAGCTTCAATGAATGAATTGAGCTCGGCGACGACCTCGTTGCTCAACTTCGTCTGGCTATCGAACATGGTCAGCACGACGCCACTGACTTTGAGCTTGGGATTAATCCGGCGATTAACCAGTTGCACCGTCTCCAGCAGCTTGGCCACGCCTTGCAGCGCCAGGAAATGGGCCTGCATCGGAATGATCACTTCATCGGCCACGGCCAGAGCATTGAGCGTCAGAAGCCCCAGACTCGGCGGGCAATCGAGAAGAATAAAGTCGAAATCGTGGGTGACCGATTCGAGCCGATTCTTCAAAAGCGTTTCGCGACCCAATACGCTAACCAGCTCGATTTCAGCCGCCGCCAGATCGATCGAGCTGGGAACAAGAGCGATATTGGCGTCGATCTTATGAACCGCTTCCAGGAAACTGCGCTCGTTGATCAGAACATCGTAAAGGCTGCACGTGGCCTGCGAAGGCTCCATGCCGTAGTTGATGGTCAGGTGAGCCTGCGGATCGAGATCGATCAGGCAGACGCGCTTGCCCTGCTCGGCCAGAGCCGCGCCAAGGTTGACGGTGGTCGTGGTCTTCCCGACGCCGCCCTTCTGGTTCATCAAAGCGATGATTCGCACAGGCCACCTCCATGTGGATATTCAAATCCCATTTAAGGTTATCGGTCGATTCTCTGAAAAAACCGTGGGAATAACAAGAAGTGCCAAAAAACCGGCGCAAAAAAAGAAAGCTTCCGCCGTGGCCGGGAAGCTTTCTTTGTTGTTTCGAGGCCCAAGTTGGAGCCAAGGCCTAAAACGATTCGAGATACGATCGCGACCAAGTGCCGCCGGCTGTATGCCACGCGCCGGCGTCAAAGCGAGTTACTTCTTCGACTTGGTCGTCTTCTTCTTCTTCGACGAACTCTTCTTGCTAGAGGCTTTCTTTGCCATGGCGCTTTTACCTCCTTTCTATGTTTGACAAATTTAGTGTTTGCAAAAAAAAGCGTCAATGAATTTTTTGTGGTGCTGTCTTCTTTTTTTGCGCTAAGCGCGCTGGAGCGCGCCAGCGCCGTTTCGACCGAAAGTGGATTCGATGCGATACGTATCGCGCCGCGCGCGCGTGTGAATGCTCACGATCAGCGCGAAGAACGCGCGCGAGCAGCAAAAAATAATTTTTGCAGCGAAGCTTGAGTTATCGCCAGAAAGTGCTGACGAAGGTCATTTCTTCTCATACGATGTGCGTTTCGAGAGAACGACAGACAACGAAAGGAACCAGCCGTGGCCAGCCTTGCGAAGCGTCCGATGGTGATCATCGTCCGAGATGGATGGGGAAAGAATCCGTACCCGCAGTGGAATCATGCCAACGCGGTGTACCTCGCGAAGCATCCGGTCGCCGATCGGCTGATGGCGCAGTATCCCAACGTTCTGATTCACACCAGCGGCTTCGATGTCGGCCTTCCCGAAGGAACGATGGGCAACAGCGAGGTGGGTCACCAGAACATCGGCGCCGGGCGCATTGTGGACCAGGAATCGGTTCGCATCACCAAGGCCATTCGCGATGGGCAGTTCTTCGCCAATGTCGAAATGAATGCCGCGGTCGATGCGGCCGCTTCAAATGGCGGCTCGGTTCATCTCTTTGGCATCGTCAGCGACGCGGGCGTGCATGGATTGCTCGAGCATCTCTTTGGCTGCCTGGAATTGTGCCGGCGCAAGGGCATGAATCGCGTATTTCTCCATGCATTTACTGATGGTCGCGACACATCGCCAAATTCGGGGCTGGGATATATCCGGCAAATCGAAGCCAGGATGAAGGAGATGGGCGTCGGTCGCATCGCCACCGTCAGCGGCCGCTATTATGCGATGGACCGCGACAATCGCTGGCCGCGCGTGGAGAAGGCTTACCGCGCGATTCGCTTTGGCGATGGGCCGAGGTTCAAGTCGGCCGAGTTGGCGGTTCAGTCGTACTACGAGCATCCGACTGAACCGAACATGTCCGGCGATGAATTTGTGATTCCCAGCATCATCAGCGACGACGGCTCAACGCCCCGCGCGATCGTCCGCGATGGCGACTCTGTGATCTTCTACAACTATCGCGGCGACCGCCCGCGCGAAATCACCAAGGCCTTTGTCCTCGATCTATTCGATGGCTTCGATCGCGGCGCTAAGCCCAAAGTCCATTTCTGCACGATGACCGATTACGAGAAGGGCCTGCCGGTTCACGTGGCTTATCCCAAGCCGCCAAAGATGGCCAACATCCTCGGCGAGTATGTTTCTAATCTTGGCCTGCGCCAGTTCCGCTGTGCCGAGACGGAGAAATATCCGCACGTCACCTTCTTTTTTAACGATTACCGCGAGCAGCCGTTTCCGGGCGAAGATAGGCAGATCGTCCCTTCGCCGCAGGTGAGCACCTACGACCAGATGCCCGAAATGAGCGCGGCAGGTGTGCGGGACGAAGTCGTCCGCCGGGTCAATTCCGGCAATTACGACCTGATCGTCGTCAACTTCGCCAACGGCGACATGGTTGGCCACACCGGCGTTCTGACCGCAGCAGTGAAGGCCGTCGAAGTCGTCGATCAATGCGTCGGCGCCGTGCTGGAAGCCACACAGCGCCAGGGCGGGCTGGCCATCGTCACCGCCGACCACGGCAACTGCGAGCAGATGATCGACCCCGCCACCGGCGGCCCACACACCGCGCACACGACGTACGATGTCGAATGCATCCTCGTCGATGACCGCCTCCGCGGCAAAAAACTCCGCGAAGGCGGCAGACTTGCCGACCTCGCGCCCACCGCGCTGGAAATGCTGGAATTACCTCAGCCACGGGAAATGAATGGGAAGTCGTTGATCCAAAGGTGAACGAGCATCCGAAATATTGTGCGGGCGATGCGATTGCGACACTTTCTGGCCATCATCCTGTTTCTGGTTGCAATTGAATTGCCGTGGGCTTTTGTCAATTGCATTAAGCCAGGCTTTTGGGTTGGCGGCGCTTTTGGTTTGCTGATCGCCATCTTTTTTGAACTCGCAACGAGAGATCCCAAAAAGACCCCGCGTACGGGCAATTGCCGTCATTGTGGCTATAACTTGACCGGCAATACATCCGGCATCTGTCCCGAATGTGGCACCCCTATCTTCAAGGACCGACCACTTCGACGATCACCGCTGATTGCGACTCTGATGAGGGCCTCCGAAGCCGGGAAGTGGCTGCGGCTAAGAGTGGTTTATCGAAATCTGCTGCTGGCATTCTGCGCGCTAATTGCATTCTACTTTGCGCCGAATCAGATCATATTTGGGAAACTAACGGCTCTTTCGCCAAAAGATTTTTCCGACACCGTCCGGCAAGACTATGCACCGGTGGTGCAGGCTATTTATGCGTACCATCGGGATACCGGACAGTTTCCGGGCCGGGACTTAAATGAGTTGATTCCAAAGTATATACCGGCATTTCCCCCGAGATGCTTGGGCTACGACGGGCAGGAAATAGAGTTTTGGGAAAATTACAACGACGTCGTGCGATATACCTTCACACCGGGATCGGAAGGGTGGTCGGTACGCGGGCACTTTGCCAACGGCACCATACCAGTCGATCCTCCCATCCCTCCCACGCCGGCCGGCACATCGCGTCCGGCAACCGCGCCTTGAGCGGAAGCGAGGGCAAATGTACTGCAAAAAGTGCTATGCGAAGCTGGACCCCGCAGATTCGGTTTGCACTCAATGTGGAGCTGAATTTTCGCCCTCACACCCCGAAACTTACCTGCGGCGACCGTTCCCAGGCGCGTCGCGAATTTTCTTTCATGTGATTGCAACTACAATCGTTGGGATCATGGCGGGCTATATAATCGCTTTCCACCAGATGGCCGGCGCGAGCGGACATTGATCATGAATCAGCGGCCCAAATTCCATTTCTTCGGCGATCCCATCTGCCTCGCGTCGATGATCATCTACGCAGTGAATCGATGGTATTTGAAGCAGTACCATATCGGCGGCGCTTTTACGCAGGGCTATGTGAATGACCTGCTATGCCTGCCGCTGTTTCTTCCGCTGATTTTGGGTGTTCAGAGAATGATCGGGCTGCGGAAGCATGATGCCCCGCCGCGAATGTGGGAGGTCGTGCAGCATGCGATCATTTTCTCGATTCTTTTCGAAGTGATATTGCCGCGATCTCCGCGGCAGTTTCATACGACGGCCGATCCGTGGGATGCAGTTGCATATCTTATCGGCGGCGTTGCCGCCTGGTTCTGCTGGCGCTTTCTGGCGGCAAGGAAGTCTGCAGCATCTTCGCAATCAGAACGTGTGGCCGCGGCAGCGGGAATTGGTTCAGCCCTTCGAGCGTGACCCATGCGCGATTTTCTGCGGCCTTAGATCGTCGCTCGATGGCGCAGCGGAACACATGGAACTCATATCTTCGATGCGTCAAGGCATGGCGCACTTTGCCGAGGGGCTTTGGATTTTTGATCAGCGATGAAATGCATGGAGCAGCCTCGGCTTGAGGATCGATCGTGATGAATTGCCACATACTGGCCCAGCGGCCGGTGGCGGGTCGTTGTTCGATGAGCCAATGTTCATCATGGCTGATGCAGTAGGTGTGGCGGCGGAGAATGGGCGTTGGCGCGGCTTTCTTTGGAATCGGAATCTGATCCTGAAGCCCGGCGGCGAAGGCTTCGCAGCAGGCGTTCACAGGGCAAATCAAACATTGCGGCGAGCGCGGCGTGCAGACCACTGCGCCGAGTTCCATCATCGCTGAATTAAATTCGCCGGGTTGGGATCGCGGGACAATTTGGTCGGCACGATCCCAAAGCAACTCCTGCGTGCTTCGATTGCGCGGATCGGCTTCGATTTTGTCGATCCGGCAAAGCACGCGCTGGACGTTGCCATCCAGAATGGGGGCGCGCTGGTCGAAAGCGAGGGAAGCGATCGCGCCAGCCGTGTATCGTCCGATACCAGGAAGACCTTTCAATGCTTCCAGCGAGGACGGAACCTTGCCGCCATGCTCGGCGACAATTTGTTGGGCCGCTTTGGAGAGATTTCGCGCCCGGCTGTAATAGCCAAGCCCCTGCCACATCCGAAGCACATCCTGCTCCTGGGCCGCTGCCAGATCGGCAAGCGTGGGGAATCTTTCGAGAAAGCGGTGGAAATAGGGAATGACCGTCGCGACCTGCGTCTGCTGAAGCATCGTTTCGCTCAGCAGAACGTGATAGGCATCGGGAAAATCCTTTGACCCACGCGGCACCCGCCACGGCAATTCGCGCCGGGAGCCCTCATACCAGCGAAGAAGCCGGCGGGTGAAGGAAGCATTGGAGCCGATCATCGATTTAGGATTTTACGGCATTGAAGAAACAAATCATGCTCCCGCCTTGTGGGGTCTCTTCGACCGTCATTTGAGAATGCCAATGACCGCGCTACAATCGCGGCGCGATGGTTGAACTGGGCGTCAATATCGATCACGTGGCGACGCTGCGCCAGGCGAGGCGGACCTACGAACCCGACCCGATCTGGGCGGCGGTGGAAGCCGAGCTGGGCGGCGCGGATGGCATCACGGTGCACCTTCGCGAAGACCGCCGGCACATTAATGATCGAGATGTTGCGCAGCTTCGCCAGACGGTGCAGTGCAAGCTCAATCTGGAAATGAGCCTGGTTGCGGAGATTGTGGATATCGCGGTGAAAACGCTGCCGGATCAGGCGACGATTGTTCCCGAGCGCCGCCAGGAGGTTACGACCGAAGGCGGGCTCGATCTGACGCACGAGCCGGATCGCGTCACCGATGCCCTGAATCGAATGAAGGCCGTCGGCATTTTCGTTTCGGCCTTCATCGATCCCGATCCCAAGCAGATCGATACCGCCGCGAAGATGGGATTCGATGCTGTCGAATTGCACACTGGGCAATACGCCAACGCCCGCGGCCAGGAGCTGGATGTGCAGTTGGAGCGACTGCGTCGTGCTGCGGATCTCACGCGTGAGCGCGGCCTTCGTCTGCATGCCGGTCACGGCCTGAATTACCGCAATGTCCGTCCCGTCGCGACGTTGCGGGACATGCGTGAATTAAACATCGGCCATGCGATCGTCAGCCGGGCGGTGTTCGTTGGCCTGCGAGAAGCCGTGCGCGAGATGAAACGAATCATGAATGACCCGGCAACCGCAACCGCGTAGCGATTGAGCACCTTGTTTCCCCCAGGAATTCTGCAATCATAAAGGCATCTAAACGCCTCACGTTGTCTTTAAAGAGGATTAGCCATGTTCAGCGGCGCGATGACGGCGATGGTTACGCCGTTCCGGCAAGGCAAGCTCGATGAGAACCGCCTGCGGGAGCAGATCGAATTTCAAATCAAAGGCGGAATCGACGCGCTCGTTCCGGTGGGCACCACCGGCGAGTCACCAACGCTCGACTGGAAAGAACATGCGCGCGTTCTGGAATTGACGGTGCAGTTTGCCAAGGGGCGTGTTCCGGTCATCGCGGGCACCGGCGCGAACTCCACCGCCGAGGCGATCGAGCTGCAGGAAATTGCCAAGAAGGTCGGCGCGACCGCCTGCCTGTCGGTCAATCCTTATTACAACAAGCCAAGCCAGGAGGGGCTCTATCGTCATTTCATGACTTTGGCCGAACGCGTCGATCTGCCGATCGTCCTGTACAACGTTCCCGGCCGCACCGGCATCACGATGACGGCGCAAACCGTCGCCCGCCTGCACAAAGAGGCTGGCGGAAGAATTGTTGCCATCAAGGAAGCGACCGGCTCGATGGATATCGCCAGCGAGATCATGTCGCTGTGCGAAATTACCATCATCAGCGGCGACGATTCGCTGACGCTCCCGCTCATGGCGATCGGCGCTCGAGGAATCATCAGCGTCGCGTCGAATCTTGTTCCGGCTGAGATCAAGTCGATGACCGCTTCGGCGCTTAAGGGCGATTTTGCCTCGGCCCGCGTGATCCATCAGAAGCTTTTTCCGCTGATCCGCTCGCTGTTCCTCGACGGCAACCCAGTCGGCATCAAATATGCCATGAAGCTGGCAGGCCTGGATACCGGCGAGCTTCGGCTGCCGCTCTGGGAAGCCAACGACGCAACAAAAAAGACAATTGAAGAACTGGTGCGGAAACTGGGCATTTCGGTCCATCGCGCATGACCTATCTCTGCGTGCCCATTTTTGTGGCCAGCGTCGCGCAGGCCAAAGCCGACATCGCGCGTGCAGCCGAAGCCGGCGCGGATCTGGTTGAATTGCGAATCGATCAGTTCACCGACGAGATGCAGCTTCGCCAGCTTCTAGGCGAGGCGGTTTTGCCATGCATACTCACCTGCCGGCCGGAATGGGAGGGTGGCCATTCAACTCTAAACAATGCCGAGCGATTCAAAGTCTTGAGCATCCGCGTCGGCGATCAGCCTCGATACATCGACGTGGAGCTTGCGGCCGTCGAAGAGTTCCAATTTGAGGATGAGAAGGAAGCGCATCCCAAACTGATCGTCAGCAACCATGATTTTTCCGGCCGGCCGGAGCGGCTCTATAACATCGTTTCAGACCTCGATGGCTCGAAGGGAGAAATCAACAAGATCGTCTGGACAGCGCGCACCGTTCGCGACAATCTCGAAGCGTTTGAGTTGATCGCCAGCCGACAGAAACCAACCATCGCTTTGTGCATGGGCGAAGCCGGGATCATCAGCCGAATCCTGGCGAAAAAATTTGGTGCGTTTTTAACGTTCGCCTCGCTGGGGCAGGGGAAACAGACAGCCCCGGGGCAGGTGCCGATCGATGATCTGAAGCGATTGTATCGCTGGGACGCGATTAATCCGCAGACCAAAGTGTTTGGCGTTGTTGGTTCGCCCATCGCTCATTCGATGTCGCCAGCCATCCACAATGCGGCTTTTGACCAAACCAAGTTTGATGGCATCTATGTGCCCCTGCTGGTCAATGAAGGCTATGAGAGCTTCAAGGCCTTCATGGAAAGCTTTCTAGCCCTTAAGAACCTCCATCTTTCGGGTCTGTCGGTCACAATTCCTCACAAAGAAAATGCGCTGCGCTACCTGACGAGCATCAACGCTGATGTGGAACCGATGGCTACGAGCATTGGTGCCGTGAACACGATCATCATCGAACGCGGTGGCTCTTCAGTTTCGCTTCGCGGCATTAGCACCGATTACGCGGCTATCCTCGACAGCATCACCGCCGCGATGGGCAATACCCGCGAGCAACTTTCGGATTATCGTGTCGCGGTCATCGGCGCCGGCGGCACTGGACGCACGGCCGTCGCAGCGCTGGCGCATTACGGAGCGACGGTCGTCGTCTACAACCGCACGCGCGATCGGGCGGATGCCCTCGCGACTGAGTTCAACGGAAAATCGGGCAAGGTGGTTGCCGCTCCGATGGAAAAACTCTGCGATTCCTGCTGCCAGATTTATATCCAGACGACATCGGTCGGCATGCATCCCAAGATGGATGCGAGCGTATTCGACAACAAGCCGCCGAAGCTGACGCCCGACACAGTCGTCTTCGACACAGTCTACAACCCACTGCAAACGCGTTTGCTGCAACAGGCACAGGCTGCCGGCGCGAAAACCATCAGCGGCCTGGAAATGTTCGTTCGCCAGGCGGCGGCACAATTCCGCGCTTGGACCAATATCGAGCCGCCGCTCGCAACGATGCGAAAAGTCGTAGAAGCCCGGCTGAAATCATGAGCCTGCGTATTCCCGCCCTGCTGCTGGGCGTGATCCTCGTCATCTATTGGGGCCGGGTGCTTCAGATGGCGGCGCGGAGTCGCAAACGCGCGGGCCGAAGCGCGAATCTGATTCCGCGCGAGAAGTTGGGGCGCGTTTTGAGACTCTTCTGGGCGCCCGCAATCATCATCTGGGTCGGCCAGCCGTGGATCACTGCACTATCGCAAAAGGCTCCGTCATTGCTTGTGCCCCTCTATTCCAATGCTTGGATTGCATGGGCTGCGGTAATTGTTTGCGCCATCGGTCTCGCGGCGACTTGGGTCTGCTGGAAAAGAATGGGCCGGCAATGGCGAATGGGAATTGATCCAAGTGAAAGGTCGCAACTTATTTCGACCGGCCCCTATGCCTACGTGCGTCATCCGATCTACGCCATTTCGCAAGTGATCATGATCGCCAGCATATGCGCAATTCCCAGTGCCTTGATGATCGCGGCAGGAGCCGTTCATCTGATCCTCATTCAATGGGAGGCCCGGCGGGAAGAGAATTATCTTCTAAAAGTCGATCGCGCTGCATATGAAGCTTACTGCTCGCGCGTTGGCCGATTTATTCCGCGGCTTACCGGAAAGCCCGTCGCCCAAGAAAACGAATTGCCGTAAAGTGAAATGTCTACATGGAAGCAGTCGCATCGCTGAATGTGTTCCAGCGCCTGGTGCGGACGTGGGAGGAGGTCCACCCCTATAACGCTGCGCAGGTAGTGACGCTGAAATCAGCAGTCGCTCCGCATGATGCCCAGCGGGCCTGGTATCAAGTGTTGGAATCGATGGGCCTGGGACGCGTTCGCGTCGATTCCAGGCAGATGAAATATGAGCCGCTCAACGGCGAGGCGACTCGATATCCGCTTCGCGTTTTGCCTGTTGATGTCGATCTTTCCGCCCATTTGTCGAGCGAATTGAATCGCCCCTTCGGCGATCCCGATGAGCCGCCGTTTCGGCCATTTCTGATTGCTGATCCAAATCGCAGCACGTTTGGCGTGGTTTACCGCCATTGGGTGGCCGACAGTGTTTCGATTCGGCAAGTGATGCAGCGATGGCATGATGCGATGGTGAATCGACCGCCTGCGGATACGCAGACGGGAATGGTGGCATCGGGATATTGGAAATTGTTTGGCCGCGGGCGAGGAGATTTGCGCATCGATCGAACGGTGCTCGCGCTCTTTCGATCGCACATGCGCTTTCGACAGGTGCTGAAGGTACAAAGCGCGCGCGGAGAAAATTACGCGGTTCGCGTAATCCTTGGATCAACAGCAGTTGTCTGCGCGCAGAAACTGCGGGCCTACGCCCGGCGACATGATACGACCGTTGGCAATCTGCTCCTTGCATCACTCGCGGAAGCTGCCGCCCGGTATATCCCCTTTCAGCACAGACCCAATCGCCGCAATGTCGCGGTTGGAAATATCGTCGATCTTCGGCCGCACGCCCATCAAGATGTCTCGGATGCCTTCGGCCTGTTATTGGGATTCACTCACATCGTCTGCCGGCCCACAGATCTTTCCGATTGGCGAAGATTGCTGCGCGTGGTCACACTTCAGAATCGCGCGAGCCGGTCCGTGGTTGCGCAGGACAGCGGCGCCTGGATGCTGGCGGCGCTGACGACTCAACGACTGGTGGCGCCGGAACGTCTCTATCGGTTTTATCGCAAAGAACTTCCCCTGGCGGCGGGGCTTTCCAATGTGAATCTTGGCCCGGACTGGCCCGCTGAGGATCATCCGCTGTCGGCCGAGGAGTATCTGCGCGTCTCGCCCACCGGACCAATGGCGCCCGCCGTGCTGAGTGCGACAACACTTGGAAAGCAGACGAAATTGGCGCTGACTTATCGGATAGCCCTACTTACCGATGACCAAGCTCACGCAATCTTAAGAAGTGTTTCGACGCGTGTGATGGAACTTGCGGAGGGACACTCTTCGAACTCATGATTAGCCCATCATAATTATTCATATGCATATGAGACAAATGAGACACTTGTCTCACCGAGCTCAGCAGTTACCCGGAAGTTGTAAATGATGATTGGCAAATCGATTACAGCAGAAAGTCGACGGCGACGAGACAAATGAGACACGCAAAAAGTGTCTCACTGTCTCATTTCGTCCCACGTCAATCTGAAACCCTGGTTCCGTCGCGCGATGCCCTATCCGCGGTCTTCAAAGGAAATGCGATGGGCTACTGGATATTTCGAAAATCGGCCCGATAGCGCTCGATCATTTCCCTCAACCGACTGGCAGGCTGGATCGCATAAAACAGCTCGCGATCGAACAGGGTCTTTTCGACTTGGACTTTCTGCTGCACTTCCGCCAGTCGCGCGTTCCATTGGCGGAGAGCCGGATGCGTGGTGGCAACAACATCCTGCATCTCGTGCATACGATGAAAGAGTCGCGAGCGCTCAATCGAGTTACGCGGGGCGTCGGCGATGGCCCGCACGAGTTGGAGTTTCTGGTCTCCAAGTAGATTGTGCCGGAGGCGGTGCCCTTCCTGTTCGACGCACGCCAGGCACGCGCGAGGCACGCCAACCGCATCGGGAAAAATCAGCGTGGCGGTGGTCACCGAAAACCGCGGCGGCTCAAGCTTGAAATGTCGCCGGATCAACTCATCCAGCACTTGGTCATACTGGCCACCGCCGATGCCATGCACAAATTGATCCGCTACGAGGAGCCGAAGGACGGCGGTCAATGTCAGCGCGCGGGGAGAAATTCGAAGCCGATGAGCTTCGAGCCAGGATTTGAGTTTCGTCGCGGCATCCCACCCCTCCGCATCACGATTGAATACAAATGAATCGCCATTCGCGCTACGCAGGCAATAAGAACCGCCTTGCAATTCCACTTTCGCCCGACTGCGAGTCTGATTGCCGAGATCATCCAGCCAGAACGGCGCCTCGACCGAGTCGGATGAAATTGCCAAGTTCGGCATCGGTCGGCCGGACGTGCGGATGCCATTGTCGTGGCGGAATTGCTCAAGCGAAGCGTTGTAATCGGCGGCAAACGCGTCGGCCCGTGCCATGATGTGGTGGGCAAACGCCAGGTATGGTTCGCTACAACAGATCGGCGAAAACATCTGCGCGTCGTACTGCAAATCCAGCGACGCATCTACTTCATGCTGGCTGTCATTCAGTACAACCGGAAGCGCAGCAGAGCTGCTACAGTTTTTCCGCATCGATGCAAAAAACGCCGGAATGACCGGCTCAAACATCCATTCCCGCGCGGCGGACTCAAATTGATTTGATACCGCTTGCAGATGATTCGTGCTCGGGCATTGAAGCAACCCGCTCCAGGCTTTAGCCGACAGGTTCGCGTCGTCGCTTAGCGCAACCGACCCGCCGGGCCACCGCAGCGATAGATGCTTAGGCTCATCGGTATCAACCGAAAAGTGGATGGCTTTGCCGTTTAGTTTGCGCGCGAGCGCATCGATCAAAACATTCTTCACCCAAACGCCGCTGTGATGGAGTTCCGCCTGATGTCCGGTGGCGATTAGAGGACGATCGATTTCGCCATGCCCGATGCTCTCGCGCAGCCGCTCCCGCAATTCCGTCAGCGGCACATTCTGTATGAGAACGGAATCAGCCGCGCCAAGACTCTTTGCATTCTGCGTGGTCTGGCTCACCAGATCGGCCGGCTGGGGCCAAATGAGGCGCTCCCCGTCTTGCGCGGGGGCCTTCCAACGGTCGTAGCGCGGGGCCGATCGGTTCATCACCCAATAGTATCCAGGCAAAAAGTGTCAGGGCGCGCAACAACAGGGAATCTGAGCCTTGCAAGGCTCTTCTCTTTCCCCCGGGTCATTCACCTTCGAAAGCTCGCGCCGCAGAACGTCGAGATAATGCTGCATCCGCACGTTGGCGTCATCCAGCGCACCGCCGAAGTGGCGATTGGGATCGTTATAAATAAGGCGGACGGGAATTTCCGTCAGGCGCAACTCGGCCGCCCAGACCTGCGGCCAAAGCTGCATCGGGAAAGCGTACCCCGCCTCGGTCAGCTTCAGCCGGCGGTTGGCCGACACACGATGGGCCTTGTATCCGCAAAACGCATCGGTCAAGGAAAAGCCAAACAGGTCGTTGAGGATTTGGGTCAATGATGCATTGATGCTGCGCCGGTCGCCCGGCGGCAGGTCATCGGTCGCATCGGGCTGAAGGTAGCGCGACCCGCTGATCAGATCATATTGATCGCTTTCAATCGCACGGATGAAATCTGGAATGCGCTCCGGCTCATGCTGCTCATCGCAATCCATCGTGATGACCCAGTCATACCCTTTGCGATCGGCATACTCGAAAGCATCAATCAGGCTCTGGCCATAACCAAGGTTCGTGGGGTGACGGATGATCTGGACATCGGATCGGCGATCGAGAATCTGCGGCGTCTGGTCCTTGCTTCCATCATCCACGACCAGCACGTCTTGGTGAAAAGAAATAATCTTATCTAAAACGCGATCAACGTACTTTTGCTCGTTATGGACGGGGATTGCGATGAGAAGCCGCACAACTACTCCCTTTCGCCAGAGCAGGGAACTGCGAGGCACTTAGCCGTGCGACAGCCCCGCAATTGCCACAGCCAGCTACAAACGCCACGCCGCAGCGGTCCGCTGATAGTAGAACCCGGGCAATGCGCAGGTCAAACCGCTTTCTCTGGATCGTCAGGCTTATTTTTCAATTCAAAGCCCTCATCGACAAAGATTTTGCCGGTTATTCGCTACCCGCTTCGACAGACCCCTCAAGTAGCTTTGGAAGCACCTCAACGAAATGACTGCGGGCCATCACGCGATCAATCCCGAGCGATCGAGCCTTGGCAATCGTTTCGGCATCGACATGTGAGACGAATCCCACGACCTGTCGCTGCGAGCCGGATTTCCACGCTGCTGCAGCTTCGACAGCTCCTGCCAAATTGAGGTCCACGATCAGCATATTCCCAGCTTCATCCGCGAGCTGCGCCGGCTCTCGAATGATCCTCACCTGGCGATTGATCGCCCGGGCCGTCGCCGAAATTCGCGAAGAAAACAGCAGGTCGCGGACCAGAGCCAGGATCGGTGTCACGTCATTCGATGTCACGACCGCATCTTACTGCGGCTTAGATGGTTCCGATAATCTCTCAATTTCTTTCCCGCCAACAGCCGAAATCCTATTTAGAGCGTCGGTACGTGCGCATCGGCTGCGCCGTCGCTGAGGCGGATGTGAAGTGAAAAGGGAACGAAGCCAATGGATTTGGCAACGATCATCGGTCTGGTCCTGGCTTGGGGCGCAGTCCTTTTCTCGATGTTTCACGCCTCCGAAGGGGCGATGGGCGCCTATTTCAAGCCGCCGGAAATCTTTCTGGTATTCGGCGGTTCCATCGGCGCTGCCCTGCTTTCGATGCCGTTGCACAACATCACCGGTGCAGTCAGCTACATGAAAAAGTGGATGTTTGCGGCGCATCATGACGTCGCCCACCTGATCAAAGAAATGGTGCAATATGCCGAAACTGCAAGGCGCGATGGTGTGCTGGCGCTTGAATCAGTGGCGCGTGAAGCACCGGATCCGTTTCTCCGCCGCGGACTTCAGCTCACCATTGACGGCACCGATCCGGACCTGATCGAACGCATTCTCCGCATCGAAATCGAAGCTATGGGTGAGCGCCACAAGCATGGCAAGCACTTGTTCCACACCTTGGCCAAGTTCGGCCCCGGCTTCGGACTGATGGCTACGCTGATCGCGCAGGTCGCCATGTTCCTGCACTTGGACGGTGATGCCGCTCAGATCGGTAAGGCTTTGGCGATCGCCCTCACCGGCACGCTCTACGGCTGCCTCCTGCAGAACCTGATTGCCGGCCCAATCGCCGAAAAGCTCGCTTCTCGATCTCAGGAAGAAATCTTCGCCAAAGAGATCATCATGCAGGGCGTTTTGAGCATCCAAGCCGGCAACAACCCGCGCGTGGTTGAAATGCAGCTCATGAGCTTCCTGAGCGTCGGCCAGCAGGCCGCCATGCCCAAGGCCGCTTAAAAATTCGCCCTTCTCAAAAGAATTCAGGTCCCAGCCCATGGCCAAGAAATCCTGTCAATGCAAGAAGCCAGGTGAGTGCGAAGAATGCCCCGAGTGGATTTTCACCTTTGCCGACCTGGTCATGCTGATGATGGGATTTTTCGTGATCCTATGGGTGCTCAAGCCGCCAGCGGGCAAAGACGTGAAGGATGCTGCTTCCGATGAGCAATGGCTCGTGACGGTCGGAGAAATCCGCCGCGGCTTCGGATATGAAGCAGACCCCAAAAGCACCAATCCTGTCGATCAGGCGATGATCCGCCGCAAGATTCGCAACGGCCCGCAAGACGGAGCTGAAAGCAAGCGTGCCCGCGAGAGCGCGATCGGCACCGATCACGATCCAACCAGCATTCGGCCCGGCAAGCAGACGGCCATTGGCGGCCGGCTCCTCTTTACCGCTGGCGACGTGCAATTGACGCCGCAGACCCGCCAGATGCTCGATCAGATCGCCGAGAAAGTGCGCGGCCACTACAACATCGTGCTGGTCAAAGGCCACAGCTCTCTTGATGATCTTCCCGATACGGCAACGCCTCATGCCCGCATGGATCTTTCAGTGAAGCGCGCCCAGGCGGTGGTCGATTACCTCATCGAGCGTGGCGTCGATCCAAGCATTTTGCAGGTTCAAGGTTGCTCAGATTTTGAGCCAGTGAAGCAACGGGACTACGGACCGGATGGACAAGCACAGAATCGCCGCGTGGAAATTGAGGTCAGTTCCACGTTGATCGATCAGCGGATGGACCCATCGGCAAAGAATGTTGCTCCAAAGATCAGTGCTCCCTCCTCCGCATCGCTTCCGACGCAAAACTCCGGCAGTTAAGTAATCCATTACGCAATACGCTACAGACCTTTAGCACACAGTTTCCGTGCCAATCGTGACACGGGAGCGTCAAGCTGTCCGGGCTTACTGCTGAGTCTGCTCAAGCGAACTGAATAATTGCCCAGCTAACCCAAATATTTTCTCCCGTAAATTCTGGTTTTTCATCATCGGACGGGCGCGCGCGTTTGCGGAAGTGCCTCTATTCCCTCACAAGGCACATACTTTGCTGGACTTATTGGACGAGTAGTTGTTGGCTCAATGGGTCAGCATTTAATCACAGGTCGAAGAAGGCCAGAAAAACGGAGCGCGATATGGAGAATTCACCCGGGCCGTCGTCTAAAGCCAATCCGGACCCCCATCACGCGCCGGTTTCATACGCCGCACCGTGGGGAAAGCCGTCCACTTCGAATCAGCAGAGCGAACCCGCCCCGCCACCGATATGGACACGCTACATCGATAGTCGTTTGAAACAGTTTTGCACGCGTTAGCGGGATTCGAAAATCTAAACATTTCAATCTCGGCGTTAGTGTCTGGCATTTTTCAGTCTGACGCTCGGGGAGATGTTGCGTTTTGAGGGTTTAAGAACTTTGCCCCCGAATAAGCTTCGGTGGCTCAAGAAGATTTTGAGTTCTTCAAAGGAAGGTTGTAGACGCATGATCTTGCGGAGTAACAGTGCAGTGGAGACTCAACCACTGCAGGACAATGGCATCATCGACGAATTGCCCTTTAAGCAGTTCGTCTGGGGATCAGGGATCGAGTGCTCGTTCCTGCCGCATTTGAACGTTGATCAGTTTCAATGGACTCAACACAACCGGTTCTGGCGCGACGATTTCAAACGGCTTAAGGATACCGGGATCGCGAACCTTCGTTACGCGTTTCCCTGGCACATCCTTCAACCGCAGCGAGGCGAATTCGATTGGAGCTATGCCGACGAGCGCATCGAAGAGCTCGACAAACTGGGAATCAATCTATTCCTGGACGTGATGCACTTCGGCACGCCACTGTGGCTCAAGCAGGCGGTGGGGGATCCAGAGTTCCCTGAAGCACTCGAACAATTCACCGAGGCAATGGTCAGCCGGTATCGGCAAAGCGTCAAAGTCTGGTGCCCGTTCAATGAGCCGCTGGTCAGCGCGCTGTTCAGCGGAGACTTTGGCTTCTGGCCGCCTCACAGCCGCAAATGGCGCGGCTACATGCCCGTGCTCAGCCGAATCGTGCAAGCCACCAATCGCGGCATTCGCGCGATCCGTCGTGCCATGCCCGAAGCGACTGTACTGCTCTGCGATGCCGCGGAAAATTTCAAAACCCGCAGCAAGGATCCCGAGATTCAACTGGAAGTGAAGCGACGAAACCTCCGCCGCTTCGTGGTGATGGATCTGCTGACTGGCCGCGTCGATCGCCATCATCCGCTGTTCGACTGGCTCTCCAGCTACGGCATGAGCGATGTGGATCTGGACTGGTTTAAGACCAACCCGCAGTCGCCCGATGTGATGGGCCTCGACTATTACCCGCACAGCGATTGGCAACTTGAATCGGAAGGCGGTTCGACCGTTCAGCGCCGTGCGGATAATCCGGTGGGTCTGTACGGCGTCGCCAACGCCTACTACCAGCGCTATGGCATCCCCTTGATGCTGACTGAAACATCCATCGAAGGGCAGGCCATCAATCGTGAAATCTGGCTCGACACGACGCTCGATCACATCAGCCGGCTGCGCGAGCAGGGCATTCCGTTCCTCGGGCTCTTCTGGTGGCCGCTGATCGACCAGGTGGACTGGGACGGGGCGCTGACGCATCGAATCGGCAAAATCCATAGCGTCGGCCTGTTCAATCTCAAGCGATCGCCCGATGGCGCGCTGCTTCGCGAGCCTTCAGCTTTGGTCGATCAATTCAAATCGGCAATCGAAGCCGGCGAAGAGCGTGTTGGGAAATTGACGCGGATCGTGCAGCCTTCAGGTATCGACGAAGAGCAGCTCCCACCCGTCGGCCAATGGAACACGCCGACCCTCACGCCGGCCAAGCCGCTGAGTGAAGTGCCGGCATCCGGCAATGGCCATTCGACCAACGGGAATGGCCACAGCAATGGAAACGGCTCGAAGCGTCTTTGCGATCCCGCTCCAGGCGCGGCCGGAGAACCTGCTGCAGCACCGTCGCGCATCATCGAAGCCGCGTCCGGCAGCGAAATCGACGTCAGCGACGACAAATTCGTCGATCGCTATGGCATCGTCGTCTTCAGCCATCTGCGCTGGGGATTTGTCTGGCAGCGCCCGCAGCAGTTCCTGTCGCGCTTTGCCAAGAAGCACCCGGTTCTGTTCTTCGAGGAGCCATTCTTCGATAGACCTGAAGGCACTGAGCCGGATGTCAGCTATCACCGCGTGATGCCCAACGTGACGGTCGCTACGCCGCACATGGCTCCCTCCTGGGGAACCAATCCGGAGACGCCGCACATGCTCCGGAAATTCGCTCGCGCCGCCATCGAACGCATGAACGAAGACGGCAGCTTCGATAAGCCGCTGCTCTGGTACTACAGCCCGATGGACTCGAGCTGGTCGCTGGGCCACATCGAAAATCGCGGCATTGTCTACGATTCGATGGACGAGCTTTCGCAGTTTAGCGGCGCGCCGCGCTCGCTCGTCGCCAACGAACAGCGACTGATGGACCATTCCGACATCGTCTTCACCGGCGGTTACGAGCTGTGGACCAAGAAGAAACAGCGGCATGGTAATGCCCACTTCTTCGGTTGCGGCGTCGAATACAGCCATTTTTCCAAGGCTCAGGACCCGGCTACTAGCATTCCGCCCGATATCGATTTCATGAAGCGCCCGATCCTCGGCTGGTTTGGCGTTGTCGATGAGCGCGTAGATTACGCGCTGCTTGCCGAGATGGCGCGCATGCGGCAGGGGTGGTCTTTTGCCATCGTGGGGCCGGTCGTGAAGATGGATCCGAATCTTCTTCCGCACGCGCCCAATTTGTTCTGGCTCGGGCAGCGCGATTATCAGGTGCTGCCCAACTATTGCCGAGCGTTCGACGTGAACATGATGGCCTTTGCCATCAACGCGGCGACGGAGTTCATCAATCCGACCAAGGCGCTGGAATACCTTGCGACCGGAAAACCGGTCATCAGCACGCCGGTGAAAGACGTCGTGCGGCAATACAGCGATCTGGTCGAAATCGCGCGCACACCTGAAGAATTCATCAAGGCTGCCGAGCGCGCCCTGGAAAACCCTGACACCGATCGCATTCAACGCGGCATCGAGAAGGCCAAAGCCAGCAGTTGGGAAGCAACCGTTGCGACCATGCAGAGGCTTATTCGCGAGGCCATTACTCCCAAAGATCGGCGATCTGCCCGGAAGATCGCACCGTTGGCCCCTGAAGAGGCCCAGCTCGCCTACGTCTATCAGGCCACGCAAGGCTCCTAAGGCAAAGGCGAAATTCGCAGCGAGCGGCGCAGTTTTTCGCCGCCGCATGAAAGAGATGTTTTGGTGGGGCAACCTGTACGTGCCCTCCCGCCAACCGGAGAGACGGGAATGAATCGAAAAATCGTCATCATCGGCGCAGGCCCGACTGGCCTCGGCGCCGCTTATCGCCTCAAAGAATTGGGGTACAAGAATTTCCAGCTTTACGACCGGCATCCATACATCGGCGGCCTGGCCAGTAGTTTCAAAGATTCGGCCGGATTCACGTGGGACATCGGTGGCCACGTGATGTTCAGCCATTACAAATATTACGACGATATTTTCGACAAACTGATGGGCAAGGATTACCAGCTCAACATGCGCGAGTGCTGGGTGCGCATGTTCGATCGATGGGTGCCCTATCCATTCCAGAACAACATTCGCTATCTGCCTAAGGAAGTCTGCTGCGAATGCCTGACGGGACTCGTCGAGGCACAGACCCGCCGCGATCACAAGGCGACGAAGAATTTCAAGGAATTCATCGACGCCGTGTTTGGCGACGGCATCGTCAAGCACTTCATGGGTCCTTACAACTTCAAGGTCTGGGCCCATCCGCCTCAGATGATGAACAAGGAATGGATCGGCGAGCGCGTTGCCGTCCTCGATATCAATCGCGCCATTCGCAACGTCGTGATGGGCAGCGATGATTTTGGCTGGGGACCCAATAACCAGTTCAAGTTCCCGCTTTATGGCGGCACAGGAGAATTCTATCGCCGGTTTGAGAAGCCGCTCGAAGGCCATGTGCAGCTCAATAAGACCGTGGATTTCATCAACCTCGTGAAGAAAGAAATCCGCTTCAAGGACGGTGAGATTGTTCAATACGACGATCTGATCACCGCGATGCCACTCGATAAGCTGTGCAATGATGTCCTGAACGGCGAAGTGCCTCGCGAGATTAAGAAGGCCACCGCCAGCCTGCGTCACAGCGGCGGGTACATGGTCGGCGTCGGCATCAAGCAGCCCTGCCCGAGCACCAAGAGCTGGATGTATTTCCCCGAAGACAACTGCCCGTTCTATCGCGTGACGTATCTCAGCAATTACTCGCCCTTCATGACGCCGGACAAGGACGAGTACTATTCTCTGCTTTGCGAAACAAGCTATAGCCCCTTTAAGCCGGTCGATGGAAAGCGGATTGTGGACGACACCATCCGCGGGTTGATCAATGCCGGGATGATCACCGAGAAAGATCAGGCCGACATCGTCGATACGTGGGTCTATCACGCCGATTACAGCTACCCGACGCCATCGGTCGAGCGCGACGGAATTCTCAGCCAGGCAATTCCGTTCCTCGAGCATCACGGCATTTACAGTCGCGGGCGCTTCGGCATGTGGAAGTATGAGGTGTCCAACACCGACCATACTCTTATGCAGGGTGTCGAGCTGGTGAACCGAATGCTGCTGGGCGAGCCGGAGCAAACCATCGGCATCAAGTACGAGAGCACGCTCGATGGGCGCAATGCCGCCAATCATGAGCGATCGGCTCTTGCCGGCAGCGGTGATCCGAAGCGCACGAAAGTTGCCGCTCAGGACAAGACCTCGCCCGAGGCGGCTTCTAGTGCCGCTCCAGGAAAGGCTGCGGGATTGGTCGAAAGCGCCCTGCGGAAGCTTGCGACCGCGTCCGCGCAGCCCGGTGACCGCGAAGAGCCGCATATTTCAGAAGAGGAACTGGGCATCACCACCCCGCCAGTCACGAGGAAGCCGAAGGAGGCCGAGCATGCGTAGCGTATCTCCCGTTCGTCACCCGGGGCAGGATGCTGGCCGAGAGGGTGCGCGCCATTCGCGCCGAAAGACCAACCCCGATCGGCCGGCAAAGAGCCAGCGGTAATTTGTAACCTCGAAGACACTCGCGGGGACCGCGATGGTCGCTTATTCGAATCCGGTTTACTCTCGGTATTTTGCCGATCCCTTTGTCCTGCGAACGCGCGGCGGATACTTCGCCTACGGCACGGGCCATGGCCCGGAGCCCGATGGGCGGCAGTTTCCAGTTCTGCGATCAATGGATCTAAGTCGATGGGAGTACGTTGGCGGCGCGCTCAAAAGCCTGCCGCCTGACTCCAGCGGCGCGCCGTTCACCGCCTACTGGGCGCCGGAAGTGGTCGAGCGCAATGGGAAATATTTCCTGTACTACTCGGCCGCCACCGCAGGGCTGGATGAAACGCATCGCCTGCGCGTGGCAATTGCAAACGATCCGCAAGGGCCATTTGAAGATGCGGGCAGAGTGAGATTAACCGGCGAATTCGCCGATGTCTTTTGCATCGACGCTCATCCGTTCTGCGATCCGAAAACGGGCAAATATTTCCTCTTCTTCGCGACCGATTTTTTCACCGAACGCGTGGGCACCGGAACGGCCGTCGTCCCATTGGCTGCCGACATGAAATCCGCAGCCGGCGAAGCGCGCACCGTCCTTCGAGCCAGCGCTGACTGGCACGTTTACGAGCGCAACCGACCGCTCTATGGCAAAACCTGGCCCGCCTGGCATACAGTCGAAGGGCCGTTCGTGTGGTATCATGAAGGCAACTATTATTGCTTCTATAGTGGAGGCAATTGGCAAACCAAGGCCTATGGAGTGGGGTACGGTGTTGCCTCTTCTCCCCTTGGACCCTACGTCGATGACTGGAGCGCCGAAGGGCCAGTCGTCTTGCATGGCATCGAAGGCAAAATCCTCGGGCCCGGCCACAACTCCGTCATCCTTGGCCCGGACGGTAGGACCGAATATCTCGTCTACCACGCCTGGGACCCCCAGCGCACCGCCCGGCGAATGTTCATTGATCCACTGGTCTGGCTCCCCGGAGTGGATGATGGGCCGCCCCGACCTCGGTGCCAGGGGCCGACGATGGGAATGCAAACGTGATCGTGTGAGAGAAACGAGAATGAAAGAGCCGCGCACGAAGTAAGCGGATTGACGCGTTAATCCGCTTACTTCGTGCGCGGCTCTTTTCGATCATTCCACGATCTATACGTGTCACCGCTATCCGACGTTGGTTTCGACAGGAATGCAAGATACGTGGATTCCGAGAATTCCCCAGACTTGAGCGCCCCAAGTCTCATGCAGGCGAAGATTGCCGCGCCATTCGCGCGGTGCGTGCAAGAAATGCTCTTTTCATCGCTCCGCGCGCTTCCGTGACGACTCGAAATGCGAGTAACACCGCCAGCACCCCCGCAAAAATCAACGGCAGCCGGATGTCGGCTTTCACCTGTTCGTAGTAATGAACCACCGCGCCAATCGCCACCAGATAAACCAGCCGATGGAGCTTCTTCCACTGCAAACCGCCCAGCCGCTTGATCATCCCATTCGTGGAAGTGACGGCCAGTGGAACCATCAGTAAGAACGTGCACATGCCGACGCGAATGAATGGTCGCAATGCCAGGTCACTTATTACCGCACCAAATCGAGCCTGGCGATCGAATACGAAATAAATACCAAGGTGCACCGCCGCGTAGAAAAAGGCATATAAACCGAGCGTCCTTCGGAAATGGCTCAGCATATTGGCGCCGCTGAGCTTTCGTGCGGGCGTGACACAAAGCGTCAGCATGAGAAACACCAGCGCCAGCATGCCCGTAGTGTGCAGCGCATAAGCAATTGGATTAGCGCCGAGCTGATGCCGCCAGGCGTCCCATCCCAGGATCGCCAGCGGCACTGCGCCATTGACCCCCACCACGAACTTGGCAAATCGAGCATCCTTCATGAATCACTTCTGCCTGATCGCTAATAATTGGCCCGCAAATCCATTCCGGCATAAAGCTTCGCCACCTGGTCTGCATATCCATTGAAAGGCGGCGTCGGTCTTCGCCAGCCATCGCCCAGGCGAAGCTCGGTTTTCTGCGACCACCGGGGATGATCCACCGCCGGATTGACGTTTGCGTAGAAGCCGTATTCATCGGGCATAAAAGCGTGCCAGGTGTTGTCAGGCTGTTTATCTGTCAATTCAATTTTCACAATCGACTTGATCCCCTTGAATCCGTACTTCCAGGGAACCACGAGCCGAATTGGCGCGCCATCCTGAGGCGGAAGGATCTTGCCATACAGCCCCAGCGCCAGAATCGCCAGCGGATGCATCGCCTCGTCCATGCGCAGCCCTTCCTGATAGGGCCAGGGGAGCAGATCCGTATTCTGCATTGGCATCCGGGTTGTGTCGAACAGCGTCACGAAACGCACATATTTGGCTGCCGAGTTGGGCTGCACGAGCTCGAGTAATTTGCCCAGCGAAAATCCGACCCACGGAATCACCATTGACCAGCCTTCGACGCAGCGCATCCGGTAGATGCGCTCTTCGGCTGAAATCACCTTCTTAATGTCGTCCAGGTCGAACGTCTTGGGCTTAGCGCACAATCCGCCCACGACCACCTTCCAGGGCTCGCTTACGAAGTTGGCCGCGGCAGGTGCAACGCCCTCCTTGTTCGGGCTGAATTCATAGAAATTGTTGTAATTGGTGATGATGTCGTAAGGCGTCTTCGGTTCATCCGTGACAAACCCGCTCGCCTTGAGATCAACTGTCGGCGGCGCCTTAGTGATTACGATCCCGCGCTGCTCGACGCCGGCAAATCGCGGCAGGGGATTAAATCGGCGATAGACAAAACCGGTTGCTGCCATGCTCGCCCCCAGGACGCCTATCCGCAGAACCTGCCGGCGCGAGCGATAGAGCTTTTCATCAGTGATTTCCGAGCTCTTCACGTCCTCTGGCTTTTTGATCAGCATGGGAATGTCACCTGTCTGCGGCCGTCGGCTATTGTATGCTGGGCGAAACTTCACACACAACCACATCGGCGCAGCGTCGGTAATGGATTTCGGAGGCCATCATGTTGCAAGCCAGAACCACTTTCGTCGCAGTTCTGCTGTCGGCGGTAATGTTTTTGTGCCATCGCGTGCATGCGGTCGAGGTCACGCCTCTTGCGCTCGGAAAGCCGGCTCCCGATTTCAATCTGCCGGGCGTCGATGGAAAAAACCATCGTCTGGCAGATTTTGCATCGGCAAAAGTGCTGGTCGTGATCTTCACCTGCAATCATTGCCCGACCGCGCAGGCCTACGATTCGCGGATCATCAAGTTGTATGATGATTTTCACGATAAAGGTGTCGCGCTGATCGCCATCAATCCCAATGATCCGCAGGCGATCCGCCTCGATGAACTGGGATACACCGAATACTCTGACACCTTTGAAGAAATGAAGCTGCGCGCCAAAGAGCGCGGCTTCCAATTCCCATATCTCTACGATGGCCAGACGCAGTCGGTCGCCAAAGCTTATGGCGTGCTCGCAACACCGCACGTGTTCATCTTCGATTCGAAGCGCCTGCTGCAATACGAAGGCGCGATCGACGATTCCGACATCCACGAAGTGCATCATCAATATGCCCGCGACGCAATCGAAGCGCTGCTGGCAAATAAGCCCGTGACCGTTCCTAAATCGCATGTCTTCGGCTGCTCAACCAAATGGGCCGACAAGGGCGTGGGCGTTAAGGCAGCTTTGGCCAAATGGAATCAGGAACCGGTGAGCATGGAGTCGATGGATGCCGCCGGCGCGAAGAAACTTGCCGCCAACGATTCGCAGAACCTTCGGCTTATCAACGTCTGGGCCACCTGGTGCGGCCCATGCGAAGCAGAAATTCCCGAATTCGTCCAAATGCAGCACATGTATGGTCATCGCGGTTTCGAAGTGATAACGATCAGCATGGACGAAGCGACCGACAAGGATCGAGCGCTTAAGTTCTTAAAGGAGCACCACGTCTCAGGAACTAACTTTCTTTACTCATCGACCAATCGCGATGCACTGATATCGGCGCTCGATGCCAAATGGGAAGGCCCTCTGCCGCACACGATGCTGGTCGCGCCGGGAGGCCAGGTCATCTACCGTCGCACCGGCGCCATCGACCCGATTGAGGTGAAGAAATACATCGTTGCCTACCTCGGGCGAACGTATGCGCCCTCGCCGGGAGCGAAGGGCGTGGAAGCCCTAAACGAATCCGCGAAGCCTTCTCAAAAATAAGTTTTTCGTGGCGCGTTCACCATGTCGGCAGCAGTCTAACCTTAATGCCCCACCGCTGCCTTTTCACCCTTGCGGACATTGCGAAGGAACATGACCAGCGCGAGGACGACCAGGCAGCCGTACATCATGATGCGGAAGACGTCGAGATAGGAAAGCATTAACGCCTGCTGTTGGAGGTCGGCATAGATGCCGGCCAGGGCCTGCGTCGTCGCGTTGGCGGCGCTGACTCCGTGGGCCATCAGCGAAGAGGCGGCATGGTGCAGCCGATCGGTGAAGGCAAAATCGTAAGGCGTCAGATGCGACGACAATCGGTTGGCATGGAACTGCGTGCGCCGCTCGAGCAGCATGACCGCAATGGAAATGCCCACGCCGCCTCCGAGGTTGCGCATCAGGTTCATTAGGGCCGAGGCGTTGTTGCTCTTGCCCGGAGGAAGGTCGCCGTAGGCGATCGTGTTCAAAGGTACGAAAAATAGCGGCAATCCCACCGCCTGGTAAACGCGCGCCCAGCTTAGTTGGCCGAAGGTCACGGTCGTATCGAAGCTCGTTAGGTGGTACATCGCACCGGCGGTAATGAGCAGACCGGCAGCCATCAGATATTTAGGCTGCACGCGATTGGACAACATCCCGGCAATCGGGAAGACCATCATCAGCGCAAAGCCGCCGGGCATAAGAATCATTCCCGCACGCGTAGCGTTGTACCCCAGCATTTCTTGGACAAACTGCGGTAGCAGCACCGTCGTCGACGTAAGAATGAACCCCATGATAAACATGAGGATGTTGGTACTCATCAGGCTTCGGTTGCGCAGCAAGGGCAGATCGACAATCGGCTCCTTGGCCACCACGCATTCCCAGACAATCGTCCCGATGATGCCCAGGGCCGACAGCGCCGCGACGAGTTGAATGAAATGGGAACTGAACCAGTCTTCTTCTTGTCCCTTATCGAGGACGATCTGCAGGCAGCCCAGCCCGAGGGCGACCAGGGCGAAGCCGATGTAATCCACCTTCAGTCCATTCTTCCAAACCGCCTGATGTTCCTTCTTCGCGCCTTCAGAGTCGGTCACGAGGTTATAGCTCAGCAGCAGGGAGAGAATTCCCACCGGCACATTGATAAAGAAAATCCATCGCCAGGAATAGTTGTCGGTGATCCAGCCGCCCAAAGTTGGACCGATGGCCGGCGCGACGACGACGGCCACGCCATATACGGCAAAGGCCATCCCCCGCTGGCGCGGCTCAAACGTATCAGCGAGAATCGCCTGCTCGCTGGGTGCGAGTCCTCCGCCGCCAATTCCTTGCAGCACGCGAAAGATGAGCAGCCAGGTTAACGATGGTGCGATACCGCAAAGGAACGAGCTGGCGGTGAAGAGCGCAACGCAGGTCATGTAAAACCGCTTGCGTCCCATCGCAGATGCGAGCCAGCCGCTGATGGGAACGATGATCGCGTTGCTGATCAGGTAGCTGGTCAGCACCCAGGTACTCTCGCTGCGCGCGGCTCCCAGACTCCCGGCAATGTGCCCCAGGGATACATTGGCGATGCTGGTATCCAGCACCTCCATGAAGGTCGCCATCGAGACGGTAACCGCGATCAGCCAGGGGTTTACCGCCGGGCGTCGTGTCGATTCAAGTTGGAGCGGTAAGGCCGCGGTCATGGCAGTGGACTGCTGTGTCGCAGTCCGGTCAATGCATTCGAAGTATTAAGAGGTTCGATCAGAGTGTTTAACGTACCTTCACTTCCGGCGTGGCGGACATGCCGGGAGCAAGTAAGGTATGCACATCATTCATTTCGTTCGGATCGTCGAAAACAATCTTCACCGGAACGCGCTGCACGACCTTCACGAAATTCCCCGTCGCGTTCTCGACCGGCAGCATGCTGAAACGCGCACCGGTACCAGCCTGCACTGAATCAATCTTCCCGGTGAATTGCTTATCGGGATAAGCGTCGATGCCGATGGTCGCCGTTTGCCCCGGGCGCATCTGATCGAGCTGAGTTTCCTTGAAATTGGCTGTCACCCAGACATCGTGCGATACCAGGGCAAAGAGCGGCTGGCCCACCTGAACATAGGCTCCCGCGTCCACATTCTTTCGTGTGATGCGGCCGGCCTGTGGCGCTTTGATATAGCAGTAATCGCGATCGGTTGTCGCTTTGCGGATGTCGGCCTCCGCTCGACCGACATCGCCCTTGGCTGCTTCGATGGCCGCCTGGGCCGTCGCAAGCTGGGCGTCAGCCGCTTTCACTTTCGCCTTGGCTTGGGCGACTTGTGCATCGGCGGCCTGTTGCGATGAAACTGCAGTATCAACCTGTTGCCGAGATACCGCCTGCGGAGTCTTAGTGCTTAATTCCTGATATCGAGACAAATCGGAGTGAGCCGACGACGCATTCGCCTGCGCGACCGCAAGCTCGGCGCGGGCTTCGGCCTGATTGGCATGGACGCTTTCGATCTGGCTCTCAGCCTGTTTCAGGCGCCCTTCCGCCGCCTCGCGCGCCGCCTTGGCTTGCTCGAGAGCAACGTCGTAGAGCGTTGTGTCCAGATCGATCAGCCGATCGCCGGCATGCACCTCGGCATTGTCGGACACGTAGACCTTGCTCACTTGTCCCGCCACCTGCGGGCTGATGGGAACGATTGGCCCGTCCACAAACGCGTCATCGGTTGATTCAAAATGGCGGGCGTGCAGTGCATAGAGGACGGCGACCGTGCCGCCGACGACCAGGAAGAACGCCAGTAGGATCAGCAATATGCCGCGACGACGGCGTGGCTTCCGAGGCGCCACCTTCGCGCCGTTGGAGCCATTTGCATTGCGCACCGGACGATCTTCAACTTCTTCAATTTCGGGTTCAAAGTCAGCAATCGTGCTCATACATCATTCCCTTCAACATCCCATCGCAATACTTAGTCTTTCGGCTGACAGTCTAAAACTTGACTACAAGTTCGAGGTTCACCAGTCATCGCTGATCCCGTAGGCTCAGCAATGTCCGCCGCTCGGGTCCACCGCCTCCATGATGCTCTTCAGTTGATGCAGTTGAGTGCTGTTCAGAGGCTTGAGTAATTCACGAACGAGTTCGCGGTATTTCTGAAACAGTTCCGTCACCAAAGCGCGCCCGGCTGTTGTCAGATAGAGCCGCTTGGCGCGACGATCGTCTTTATCCGGCTGGCGTTCAACCAGGCCATTGTTTTCCAGTCGATCGAGCAGCGCTCCGACGTTTCCTTTGGTCACGACCAGCAGGCCAACCAAGTCCTGCTGAATCATTCCCGGCTTGATTCCGATGCGGGCCAGCGCCTCAAATTGAGACAATGCCAACCCGTATGGAGCCAGCATCTCTTCTAGCCGGTGTTGCATCCGATAGAAACTGATGCTCAACTGGCGCCAAGCAGCAATCATCGGATCGTCCGGTGTAACATTCACCGGGCAATCGAGTGGAGCAGTGCTGGTCGCGCGATCAGGCATTGGTCTAATATTAGACTATTTCGGGTTCCATGTCCACAGCGACGGACAACGCAAGGAGCTTTTGAGACATTAAATCCTGAATGAATAAGGAATTAAGGTTATGTCGTCTTCCGAAGATCCCTTAGAGCCAGCAATTGATCTGCCCCGCCTTCGTACCGAATACAGTCGCAAATCGTTGGATGAAAAGGATGTGGATCGCGACGGTCTCCAGCAGTTTATCCGCTGGCTCAACGAAGCGGTCGCGGCAAAGGTGAATGAGCCGAATGCCATGACGCTGGCGACTGCTTCCAGCAATGGTTTACCAACGTCGCGAATTGTTTTGCTAAAGGGAGTCGATGGCGGCGAGCTGAGCTTTTTTACCAATTACGAGAGCCGAAAATCGCAGGATCTGGAGAGCAACCCGCGCGCGGCATTGGTGTTCTGGTGGCCGGAACTGGAACGACAGGTGCGTGTCGAAGGCGCGGTGCGCCGTGCTTCCGAGCGCGAGTCGGATGATTATTTTAATGTCCGGCCGGCCGCGGCGCGTTTGGGAGCGGCCGCGTCAGCCCAAAGCAAGCCCATTGCGTCGCGCCAGGAGCTCCAGACGATTTACGACCAGCTTTTGAAGCAATATCCGCAGGGAAACGTGCCTCGCCCTGCGCACTGGGGCGGCTATCGCGTTCGCCCAACGCGTTTCGAATTCTGGCAGGGCCGCCCCAGCCGGCTGCACGACCGCATCGAATATATTCTCAAAGATGCCGGGGAATGGACCATCCGCCGCCTGGCGCCGTAATTGATCGTCCGATAACTTTGGACCATGCCTGCGCAAGCGACATCATCTAACATGCCGATGTACAGCTAGGGTGTATCTACATCTGTATCTTCAGACTGGATAAACGATTTTCATGCGAATGCGCCCCAAAACCATCCGCCGGCTGATGATCCTCTTCGGCGGGCTGTGCATTGTTGCCGCTGTGATTGCATGGGCGGTCTTCATGGACTCCAGGCACTTGGCCGCCCGGATGAAAACGATGCGCGCCCAGGCCATGACCTCCTACAACGCCGGCCACTACGAGACGGCTGTTAAAGAGCTTGGGCAATATCTGGACGTCAGCAAATCGCAGGATACCGATCGGGAAGCACTGTTCGCCTATGGGAAATCGCGCATCAACGTCGAGATGCCCCGCCTCGAGCATGTCTATGAAGGCATCCAGATTTTTCAGCAATACCTTCAGCAGGCCCGCCCCGGCGATCCGCATCTTGCCGAAGCGCGAAAGCTTCTTTTGAACCTGTATGTGCAGGCGCAATACAACCAGGAAGCGGTGAAACTTGCGGACGATATCCTGTTACACGATCCCAAAGACATCGATGCGCTGCAGGCCAAGATCAAAGCGCTTTCGAGCCAGGGGAATTATTCGGCTGCGTTGGACACCAGTCATCTTTTGAATGAGGTTGCGCCATTCAATCTCACGGGTCAGAAATCGACCGTACTGCTCATGCAGCAGATGCATCGCAGCGATGCTGAGATGCTCAAGTACGTCCAGGACCTGCGCGAAAAGTACCCGGAAGATCCACGCTTTGAAGTTCTGACCGCTCTCACTTATCGCGCGATCAATCGAAACGATGAAGCACACACCTGGCTGCACCAGGCCGCGGGACGCCCGGCTTCCGATCCCACCTTTGTCACAGAACTGGCCACCCTGCTCGACCAGAGCGAAATGTACAGCGATTCGGCGTCGCTGATCCGCAGTGCCGCGGAGAAATCTTCTGACGTTCGCCTGCAGCGCATGCTTGTCGAGCGCCTCTGGCAGGACGGGCAGGCCAATGAGCTACTGGAAAAGACCAAAGGCGTCGATGTGGCTAAGGCGGACAGCCAACTGCTTGGCTATCGCGCTTTGGCCCTGCTCGACGGGAACCATGCAGCCGAAGGTCAAAAGATTGTTGCCGCGCTCGCGCTTCGCATCGGCGACCGGACCGCACAGGCATGGGCCATTTCGCTGAAAGCGCGCTATTCGAATTTGCCGCCCCTGGCGCAGGTGCGCGAAGTCCAACAGGCCATCGAATTCGATAGCCGAAATCCTTCCCTGGACATGATGCTCGCTCAGGCTTACCGGGCGATGGGAGAAACTGAGCTGGCGATCACCGCCCTGCATGATGCCGCCCTGCTCGCCCCAGCATGGGCCGCGCCGCACATCATGGCTGCCTGGATTTTTCACGACACCGGCCGATACGACTATGCCTTGGATACCGCAAATGACGCGGTCAAACGCGCGCCGCAGAGCAGCGCAGCCCAGACGATTCGCACCCTCTCCATGTATGCCAGCGTGATGGCCGGCAGCCGGGACGTCTCCCCGCCGCAGCTTCTTCAGCGCCTTACGGATTCTCAGAAGGATCACATCGATCCCCTCACGCTTGCGCCTTATGTCGATATTCTCGCGCAAGCTGGCCGGCGCGACGATGCGCTGGCAACAATTCGAAATGCGCTTGCGGATAAAACGCTTCCCCAAAAGACGCTTCTGGACCTGGCAAATGTCAGCGACGTCCGCGAGCTTGGACAGGGCGATGCGATTCGCGAGCAGGCGCAGAAGGTTTATGGGCTGACTCCGGAGATTGCCGCGGCTGAAGCACGAGCCTTGTTCGACAGTCAAAAGCCGGCCGACGGTTTGCGTCTACTCCAGAAAGCAGCCAACGGAAAGCAGTCCAAGGCGCCCTGGGTGCTGGCGATTGCTCAATACAAAGAGCTGATCGACGACGCGACGGCGCAGAAGGATTGGATCGCCCTGGGGGATCGGAATCCACACGATCTTCAGGTGCAAACCGCGGTGCTGGACGCTCCAAGTGTGCGGCAGGATCGCGCATTCTGGGAGCGCAGCATCGATCGGCTTAAGGAATTGACTGGCGAGCAGGGATTGGCCTGGCAAATCGAGCGCAGCCGATGGCTGCTTGCCGGTCCGATGACTGAAAAAGACAAGGGCGAAGCAGTCAACCTTCTGACCGAAGTCGCTCACGCGGCCCCGACTCTAGCCGAGCCGCATCATCTGCTAGCGATCGCGCTGGAGAAGGTCAATAACATTCCGCGCGCAATCACTGAGTGGACGGCTGCTGCGGATGCCAGCCATGGCGATCCTCGAATAGCTGCCGAGCTGATTCGAATTCTGGTTGACAATGATCGGACAAGTGATGCCCTGAGCTTCCTGGATCGAATGGCACAGAATCCGGCCCTTGGAGATTTGACGCATCAATGGATCGCGCAGCGTTATGTGGAACTGAACCAGCCGGCCAAGGCCATTGCGCTGCTGGAAGCGGATAAGGCGCGACGTGATAACGATCCGCGACGCGACGTTTTGCTCGGCAGCTTGTATGCCCGTGCCGGCAAAATCGACCAGGCGACGTCGAACTTCCAGGCCATTCTCAAAATGGAGCCACCTGATGCGCAATCCCTGCTGGCTGCGGCCGATTTCTTTGCCGGCCATGGAAAGATGACCGATGCGCAGACCTGCATGAAGCAAATCGAGCAGGCCAAGCTGCTACCCGGGCAGCGCGAGCTTTATAAGGCGCAGTTTGCGGACCATTGGGGCGATGCGCAGGAAGCGACGTCGCTTTATGAAGTTGCGACGCGAAGCGCGCCGGAAAGCCTGAGTGCATGGACCGACCGCGCCGGCTTTCTGATGCGGCACTGGAAATTCGCTGATGCGGCTAAGGCGGCGGGCGAAGGACTCAAATCGTTGCCAGACAACCAGGTGCTGATCGCGCTGCGGAATGAGAGCCTTTCACTTTCCAAAGTTTCTGCGCCGCAATCGCTGGAGCCTCTGGTCGAATTGGTTTCCCACAATCCGCTCGATGGCGGCGCCAATGAGATGTTGCCCGCACTTGTAGAGGCGTTACAGAGCGCTTCCCCGGCCGACAATGCGGCTGATCGCTCGCGCGAGGTGGCCGAGAAATATCCAGCAAACGTCGCGCTGCAGGTGCAGGCAGCTCGACTGAGTCTGGAAGCGGGCCGCGTTGACCGCGCAATAGAATTGGCGCATCGAGCATCGCTCGCTGATCCCGCAAGCCCCGCTCCGGCGAGCATGCTGGCTCATATCTATCTGGCCATCGGCGATTATTTCCATGCGGCTGAAGCCGATGAACGCTGGCGCCGCCGGTCGGCAGATAATCCACTCGATGCCGATTTGCTGGGCGCGCAGATTGCGCTGCGGCAGCCGCGCCGAGACGCGGCTCATGCCCTTGAGCTTTTGGCTCCTTACGTCAATGCATCGCTGGCCGATACCCAAAAGTCGCAGGTGCTGGCGATGTATTGCAGCGCGCTGATCGCGTCGGGGCGGAGCGATGAAGCGGCAAAACTGCTTCAACCTCTTGTGGTCAATTCGCCGCGCTGGCGGATCACCTGGCTCTCTTTGACCTCGGCAGGACACAAAGACCTCGACTTGGCCAGCCAGTGGGTTACACAGATTCAGCCGCTGATTTCCAAGGACTCGCCTTCCGAGCAACTCGCTCTGGCCGATGCGTGGTTTGAAGTTGGCATTCAATTTGATTCGGCTCAGGCGCTACTTGCAGCGCGCGATCTGCTGAAGCCCATCATTTCCCGCCCCGATGCTTCCAGCGAGCAGTGGTTGCTGTGGGGCAACACAAACCAGTCACTGGGCGATTTGCCTGCCGCGGAAGCCGGGTATCGCAAGGCGTTGACGCTTGCGCCCAAATCACCGGACGCAAAAAATGATTTGGCGTATGTCCTGTGGCTGGAGAATCGCGATCAGGATCAAGCCGAGGCGCTTAAGCTGGCGGAAGCAGCGGTGACAGCGGAACCTAGCAATGCCAATTTCTACGACACGCTGGCGCGCGTTCAGTCCAGCAATGGGCTTCAGGATGCCGCCACCCATTCCTTCCGAACCGCACTGCAAAAAGATCCCGGCAGCGTCGAAGCGATGATAGGCCTGGCCGATCTGCTTTCGAAAGATCAGGCGCGTCGAAGCGAAGTGAAGGATCTGCTGCTGCAGGTGAACCGCCTGCTGCCCAACGTGCCGCCGCTTTCAAAGCCATTGCAGAAACAGTTGGAGGGATTGCGATCCACCGTCGCTCGAGCTTCGTAACCCCGATTGGAGGGCGGCAGTCCTCTGCCGCCGCGAGTTTTCCAGAAATGCCATCTCGTGGCGCCGTCCATTGCGATCACGTCTTTCGTTTTTCGCGGACCACTTCTGCCACCGGCGGTGGAGACGTAAACACGCCTGAACCGACAAGCAACAGGACGACCAGCAACAGCCCAAATGCCGCCGCGGCTGGCCAGATGCTGCCATTCCATTGGGCCGGCAAGTGGGTGCTCAGATCCATCATCGAAACAATCCGAGGCGCGAACGTGAGAAACGCAATCACGACACCGGCGATCGTCCCACCGGCGATGTAGCCGGTGGAAAAGAGCGAGCCGGAGCTCATGTCCGATTCCGCCGTGCCCTTTGCGCGCATGCGCGTCACACCCCATCGCACGGCTCCGCCCAGGAAGATCGGCATCGACGTCTGGATCGGCAGATACACCCCCACCGCAAATGGCAGCGACGGAACGCCAAGCAATTCAACTCCAATCGCAATCAGCACACCCATCAGCACCAGATCCCAGGGCAACTTTCGCCCCAGTATTCCCTGCACGATCAACGCCATGAGGCGGGTCTTGGGCGCTTCGAATTTGTTGGCCACTGGCGCGCCATCATCGCGCTTGTCCACGCGTCCATTGATGGCCGGATCGATCAGATATTTCAGCTTGCCCGCATCATCGGCCAGATATTTGCCGGGTAAAACGCTTGGGAATTGACCTTCGAGAGCGCGGACGACGTGGTAATCTTTGGGATCGGTGGAGTATTGTCCTCCCGCCCGTTCCATTTCGGGATAATTCTTCGCGACATCCTGCACCGTATATGCGGGGACGAATTCAGGCCGAGTCGTGTAAACGGTGCCGGCCCGATTCAGCAGCAAGAGCGTCAGCCCCATCACCAGCGCGGATGTCAGCGCGCCGATCATGATGGCATATTGCTGCAGGTATGGCGTCGCGCCGACGAGGTAGCCGGTCTTCAGATCCTGCGACGTCGAGCCGCCGTTGGAAGCGGCGATACAAACGACTGCCGCCACGGTCATCGCGGTGAGCATCGCGGCATGACTCGTATGGCCAATGATCAAAAAGGCCAGGCAGGTAAACAGCAGCGTGGCGACGGTCATGCCGGAAATGGGATTCGAGGATGATCCGATTTCACCGGTTAAACGCGACGAAACAGTGACAAACAAAAATGCAAAAAAGACGATCAGCAGCGCTGCCACCAGGCCATGGAAGTTCACGCCAAGCCCCACGCCCGGCGTGAGCGTCAACGCAATCACCAGCCCGGCACATCCGAGAAAGACCGTCGCCAGCGGCAAATCGCGATGCGTGCGTGGCACCGCTGGGCGCGGCCCAGCCGAGTCGCTCTTGCTTGCCTTCATATCGCGTAGGCCCGAGCGAATTGAGCTGAAAATCAGCGGCATCGCCTGGAACATGCTGATCAAGCCGCCCGCGGCAACCGCGCCAGCACCGATATAAAGAACGTAATCGTTGCGAATGCCACCAAGGATCTTCATGATCTGGCCGAGACTCGTCGCGTGGCCAATATCGGTAATCAGCTTCGTCGAAGGCGGCACCGGCGCGCCTTGCGTGCTTGAGAAAAAGACGATGGCCGGCACCATCACCAGGTAAGCAAGAACCCCGCCCGAGAGCATGGTGGCGGCAATTCGCGGGCCAATGATGTAGCCGACGCCCAGCAGTTCCGGCGACACTTCCCCGCCCAGCACCGCGCCGCGCAGACCTTTGCCCTTAAGATTGAAAAGCGGAATGTTGACCGTGTCCTGCCAGAGGTTCATCCCCGCCATCAGGAATTTGTAGATGAACGCGAGGCCGAACCCGGCAAAGACAGTGGTAGCCGTCGCCCCGCCCTGCTCGCCGACGATCAGCACATCGGCGCACGCCGTTCCTTCCGGATAAGTCAATCGACCATGCTGCTTCACGATGAAGGCGCGCCGCAGCGGGATCATCATCAAGATGCCAAGCAAACTCCCCAGCACGCCAACTGTCATGACCTGCACAACATGCATGTCGAAGCCCAGCAGCATGAGGGCCGGCATGGTGACGCCGACACCAAAGGCGATGGATTCTCCGGCCGACCCGGTCGTCTGCACGATGTTGTTTTCGAGTATGGTCGCCCGGCGGATGCCCAGCACGCGCGAGAAGACGCGAAAGAGGGTGATGGACAGCACCGCCACCGGGATCGACGCCGACACAGTGAGGCCGACTTTCAGCACCAGATAAAGCGACGACGCGCCGAAGATAATGCCGAGAATTGCGCCGACAATGATCGGCCCCGGCGTAAACTCCGGCAGGTTTGCGTCATCGGGAACATATGGCTGGTGCTCGGCTTCTTGCGATTGCGTCGGCTGCGTTTGCGTAGAGGTCATTCCATTCCCGCTATGAATTGATCGTTTTACGCCATTCGTCCGATAATACCGATAGAGCTTGTTCTACCTTGGAGCAGTCATGCAAGCCATCATCATCGGGGCCGGAGGCCATGGCAAAGTCGTGCTGGACATTCTTCGCAGTGCCAATACCTGCGAGCCTCTCGGATTCGTCGATGCCAATGCATCAATGGCCGGCCAAATCATCGGCGGCCTGCCGGTCCTTGGGCCGATCAATCTTCTGCCCAAACTGCGCCAGCAGAAGAAGATCAAAGCCGCGATTGTCGCGATCGGAGATAACCGGGCGCGCATGAAATATGGCGACCTGCTGCGCGAGCAGGGTTTCGATTTGATCAACGCAATTCATCCCTCGGCCAGCGTTTCGAACACCGCGACACTTGGCCAGAACATCGTCGTCGCGCCACACGCCTGCATCTGCACGGAAGCAAAGATTGCCGACTCCGCCATCATCAACACCGCCGGCGTGGTCGATCATGAATGCGAGATTGGAGCCGGCGCGCATATCTGCCCGGGCGTTCACCTGGCCGGCCGGGTGCGCATCGGCGCGCGGGCAATGATCGGTATCGGGGCAAACGTCATTCAATGTATCGCGATCGGATCGGATGCCATCATCGGCGCTGGCGCCGCGGTCATTCGCGATATTCCCGAAGGGGCCACGGCGGTGGGTGTGCCGGCACGGGTCATTAAAGTTGCCGAGCGGGATTTGGTTTTATTGGAAGCCTGATCGAGAATGCCTGCGATGTGCTCGAAGGCAAATCTACTGATTGCGGCATTCGCGACCCTGACCACCCTTTCCGGTTGTCAGACATCGCATCAAGGCCCCCTTCCTGAAATGGTCGGCCATCGCGTCCACCTTACTGGTCAATTCAACGGCCCCGGCAAAATCGCCGATTTCATCCTTCTCCCCAACGGCGCCCACGTCTACCTCACCGGAAAACCCGACACCGCCGATGTCCGCTTCGAATATGGCACCCCTGTCACCGTCGATGGCATTCTCCATCACTTCGTCGCGCCAGAGCGCACCGGGCCCGAAGCTGAAAATGACGCCTACGCCGCTGGTATTCCAGAATATTATTTCATCGAGGATGCGGTCGTGCGACCGACGCATTAGACGAGTCGCCCTGTAACGATTGCAGCACAATAAAGAGCCGCGCACGAAGTAAGCGGATTAACGCGAGATTGCGTCGATCCGCTTTCTTCGTGCGCGGCTCTTGCGACGCATGAATGACGCGCTCACCCTGCTCATGGTACAATGAAGCATCCCATGCTCGGCGCCATTGTCGGTGATGTAATTGGTTCGCCTTTTGAGCACTCCAATCTCAAATCCACATCGTTTCGTCTCTTCGGCCAAGGCACGCAATGCACGGATGATTCCGTTCTGACCGTCGCGTCGGCGGACGTGCTTCTCAACGGCGGCGATTATGCCCGTGCGTATCAGGACTATTTCCATCGCTTCCCGAGCGCCGGGTACGGCTCGCGCTTCGTCGTCTGGGCGAATCGACGCGAGAACGGTCCATACAACTCCTGGGGAAACGGCGCCGCGATGCGCAGCTCACCGGTGGGCTGGGCGCGCAACACACTCGACGAGGTGCTCGACGAAGCCCAGCGCACGGCGGCCGTCACGCACGATCATCCGGATGGCATCAAGGGCGCGCAGGCCGTGGCGGCTTGCGTCTTCCTCGCGCGGACGCAGCGCGACCGCAAGAAAATCCGCGAGTTCGTTCACGATGGCTGCAATTATCCGCTCGACCGCTCGATCGATGACATTCGTCCCGATTACGAATTTGACGCGAGCTGTCGCGGCACGGTGCCGGTCGCAGTGCAGGCCTTCCTGGAGTCAAGCGATTTTGAAAGCGCCATTCGCCTGGCCATCAGCGTCGGCGGCGACAGCGACACGATCGCCTGTATCGCCGGGGCCGTCGCGCATGCATTCTATGGCTCAATCCCCGAACATCTTCTTGAGCCGGTGATGAATATCTACCTGAGCCCGGAATTGGCGGATGTTTCGCTGGCGTTTTGTGAGCGCTTTAACGTGCCGCTCCAGTTTTCCCAGCTGTAACACAATTTGACACAGGCTGGATTTGCGTCCATAATTCCAGTATGCCCATACGAACCAGCCTAAATGTCTCTTTAACCCCCGAACTTGAGCAATTCGTTCAGCAGCGAGTCGCCAGCGGCCGATATCAGACCGCCAGCGAAGTGGTTCGCGAAGGATTGCGATTGCTTGAGCAGCAGGAGCGCGATCGCGAGGCGGCGTACAAGGAACTGAAGGCCCACCTCCAGTATCGCGCCACATTGGCGGAGAACGGTCAATTTGTAAGTGCTCGTGAAGTTCGCAAGGGGATCGAAGAACTGAAGCGCCAACGCAATACGACTAAGCGATGAGCGAGAAATTGGAGTTTTTATCTGAAGCCAAGGCCGACATTCAGGCAATCTGGCAGTTTCTCAACCAGGAACAGTCGCAAGACACGGCTGACGAAATTATTGATCGTATTTTACTTGAGTGCGCCAGATTGGGAGAAATGCCGGGCGTCGGGCACTATCGAGAGGATCTTTTGGATAAGCGCTATCGATTCTGGAATGCGTCATCGTATCTCATCGTTTATCAATGGCAGGTTCGGCCAATTCAAGTGATCGCCGTTGTGCATGGCGCACGGAATCTCGGTGCCTTTCTCGCGAATCGAGTTTGAAATTTTCCTTTGTCGATTTTTCGGCCCGTCACGCCATCGCTTCCGTGACCACTTCCCCGCCATTGACGGTCGGCCGTTCGCGACGGCCATTATGCAGATAGGTCAGTGCGAGATGATCGATGCCCATCAGGGCCAGAATCGTGGCGTGGATGTCGTGAACATGGCACGGCCGCTCGACGGCGCGGAGGCCGATGTCGTCGGTGGAGCCGACGACTGAACCCGCGCGCGACCCACCGCCGGCCATCCACATCGTGAACCCCCATGGGTTGTGATCGCGGCCATTACCTTTTTCATTGAAGGGCGTGCGGCCAAATTCGCCGCCCCAGACGACCAGCGTTTCATCCAGCAGCCCGCGCTGCTGCAGATCGGTCAACAGCCCAGCGATAGGCTTATCGCTTGCCCGGCAGTTTCGCGTGTGATTGCCTTCGATATCGGTATGTGCATCCCAGCCCACGCCGCTGCCGCAATAGAGCTCGACAAACCGCACGCCTCGCTCGACGAGGCGGCGCGCAAGCAAACAGTTGGTGCCGATTTTTTCCGTCGCCTTGTCGTTCATTCCATACAGCTCGCGCGTGGCGGCATCTTCCTGCGACAGATCCACCGCCTCCGGCGCGGCCGACTGCATGCGATAAGCCAGCTCATAGGAATCGAGGCGCGCGTCCAATTCGCTATCGCTGGCGACATTCGCTCGGTCAAACGAATGGTTCATCTGATCCAGCAAATCCAATTTGGCGCGCTGCTGCCGTGGCCCGACTGACGCCGGTGGCTTGAGATCGGTGATCGGCGATCCATCATGACGAAAGAGCGACCCCTGATACTGTGCCGGCAGAAATCCCGCGCCCCAGTTCTTCGCTCCGCCGGTCACTTCACCGGCATCGGTCAGCACAACAAATGCCGGCAGATTATCGTTAGCCGACCCCAGGCCATAAGTCGTCCACGCCCCCATCGAAGGACGCCCGGCCAGGATCGATCCGGTGTTCATCTGACAAATCGACCCGACGTGATTGAGGCCATCGGCCCAGCAGGAGCGGATCACGCAGAGCTTGTCCACATGCTGGGCGATATTCGGATACCAGTTGGAAACCCAGATGCCGCTCTTCCCATAGCGCTGCCAGGTTCGCTTGCTGGCCATCAGCGTGTTGTCGGAAGTGCCCATCGCGGTCAGTACATGCCCAAAGCTTCTTGGCATCGGCTTGCCCGCCAGCTTCTGCAGAACCGGCTTGGGATCAAAAAGATCGATGTGGCTCGGGCCACCTTCCATGAACAGCCAGATCACGCTCTTGGCTTTGGCGACTTGCGTCGGAAGGACTGCTCCCGGGCTGGCCTTGGCCGATTCCTGGCTCAAGAGATAGCTGAGGGCCAAAGCGCCAAAGCCACCGCCGGCTCGTGCTAGAAACTCGCGACGCGAAGCAAATCGATTGACGTGTGGCCGATACAGCATGGCTTTACCCTTCTAACTGCCGTACACAAATTCATTGGAGTTGAGCAGCACGTGGCAGAAATCGACCATCGCCGCCGCCCGCGCCGGCGCGAAGCCCGCCGGAAGATTGGGCGGAAGCGAGATTGGATCGCCCGCCTTCTCGCGCTGGTCGATCAGCTCCTGCTCATGATTGAGAAACTGCTCGATCGTTTTCGTTTCCGATTGGCTGGGATGCCGGCAAAGCGCGAGCCGATAAGCAGCATCGATCTGCGATTCAACATTGGCCGGGTTTGTCTCGATCGCCCGACCCGCCAGCGACTGCGCCCATTGCAATGTCATACGATCGTTCATCAGCGTCAGCGCCTGGGCCGGCGTCGTCGTGTTGTACCTTCGGGCGCAGGTCTGAACCGTATCGGGCATATCGAACGTCTCGAACATGGGATAGCGCACGTTGCGTCGCACGAAGACATAAATGCTCCGCCGATCGCGCTGCGCTTCATCGGAACTTGGCTTCCATCCATGTCCCTCCACGCCGGCCGGAATCTCCGGGAATACGCTCGGGCCGCCCATCTTCAGATTCAGCAAGCCCGCCGACTCCAGCGATTCATCGCGAATGATCTCGCCCTCCAGGCGATTGCGTGGGTAGCGGGCCAGCATCCGGTCTTCTGGATCGAGTCGCAGATCAGAAGGGGTCGCAACGCAAGCCTGTTGATAGGTAGCCGAGGTGAGAATCAGGCGATGGATATGCTTCATGCTCCAGCCGCCTCGAACGAATTCGCTGGCAAGCCAGTCAAGCAATTTGGGATGTGTCGGCGGATCGCCCTGCACGCCAAAATCGCTGGGGGTTCGGACGATTCCTTCACCAAAATGATGCTGCCAGATGCGATTGACCATCACCCGCGCGGTGAGCGGATTGTCGGGACTGGCCAGCCAATTGGCGAGCGCTGTTCGTCGCCCCGTCGAATTCAAACCCGCCGGCGGCTCGATCTTTGGCGCACGATCATCGATCGCGCTCAAAAAGCCCGGCTGCACCTCCGGCCCAAATGAGTCGTAGACGCCACGCCGAAGCAGAAACGTCGGCGGCGCCGTCGCGCTGCCATCGATGATTCCCATCCCGCGCGGAGGGTCTGTCGGCTTTAAATCCGCATATTGCTTCAACTGCTTGTTGAGCTCTTCCCACTTGGTCTTCGCATCGCCCTTCAATCGAGCGGCGCAGGTGCTGCTCGGAGCCAGATACTGCGGAGAATCGGGCGACAGATACAAACTGGCCTTCCAGTACATCTGCCAATCCATCGGCGAGCGACGCTCCGGCGCGCTGGCCAGCACCGCGCGAATTTCAGGCGGATACTTATCGACGTATTCCTTGATGATCGCCTTGCGCGGCGGATCTTCGAGCTTGGCCATCGCCTCGCGAATGTCTTTGGTCTTTTCCTTCCAGATCGCCAGCTTCGCGTTGTATTCCGCAAGCTGCTGCTTCGACACCAGCGGCATCGCATCCTCGGCCCGGATGTTCGCGAAGAAGGCCTGGAGCTTGTAATAGTCGGCCTGCGAGATGTCGTCGTACTTATGATTGTGGCAGCGGGCGCATTCGACCGTCAGTCCGGTGAGGACCGCGCCGACGGTATCGGTGATGTCGTTGAGAATTTCCTGCCGGCGCTGCAGCAGATTCCGGGCGTTGCTTTCATCGGGATAGTGACGAATGAAGCCGGTCGCGATGCGCGCATCCTGATCGGTCGGCCACAGTTCATCGCCAGCAATCTGCTCCTTAATGAACCGATCGTATGGCTTGTCGTTACTGAGGCTCTTAATCACGTAATCGCGATAGCGCCAGGCATAAGGACGCGTCTCATCCGATTTGAAACCTTCGCTCTCGGCATAGCGCGCCAGATCGAGCCAGTGCCGCGCCCATCGCTCGCCATAATGCGGGCTGGCCAGCAGTTCATCGACGACCTTTTCATAAGCATTCGGCGATGAATCATTCAAAAACGCGTCGATCTGCGCCGGCGTCGGCTGAATGCCGATCACATCGAGGTACACCCGCCGAATCAATGCCTCGCGTGAGGCGGGCGGAGCGGGCGTCAATCCACCCGATTCGAGCTTCGCCAAGACAAACTGATCGATTGGATTGCGCACCCAGGATTTGTCCGAAACCGCTGGCGGCGTCGGGTGGCCCACCGGCATAAACGACCAATGCTTGCTCAGCTTCGCATTGACGTTAGCCAAGCGGTCCGGCCAAGTCGCACCCTGCTCAATCCAGGCGCGGATCAAGGCGATCTGCTCCGCCGGCAGCGCCTCGCGATCCTGAGGCATCCGCATGTTTTCGTCGGTCTCGGTTAGACGCCGAATCAGCTCGCTCTGATCTGCATCGCCCGGCAGGATGATCTTTCCATCCTTGCCGCCCTGCATCGCCAGTGGGCGCGAATCGAGCCGAAGCTTGGCCTTCTGTCGATCAGGGCCGTGGCATTGATAGCAGGATGACCTGAAGATGGGCTGGATGTCGCGTTCGAAATCGACCCGGGGGGTTGCTGATGGACCGGCCTGAGCTTCCGCAGTTGGCGCACCGAAAGCCAGTTGCCCCCACATGATGCAGCAGGCAATCGCCAAAAGCCCCGTCGAGATGACCAGGCCGCTCCGCGATCGAGACATGATATTGATAGAATACCGTCGGCTCTCTGTTGTGTCACTTGCAATTAGAAATTTGCAGGCCGGCTCTACCCGTCATGGTCGGCGCCAAGGGCGCCAAGGGAGCCAACAAGCGCCAAGAAAACAATAATAAATGTATTCCTTGGCGTTCTTGGCTCCCTTGGCGTTCTTGGCGCTCCCGTTTGCTAACGAGCCTCTCAACAACGTGTCCTCTTCATGTAAGATGCCTTGAGGAAAGGGATACCCCGATGAAGATTCGAACGGCTCGCTTAACTCATTTGACAATTGCAACGTCGCTGATGCTGGCGGTGGGTTTGACTGGACGATCGATTGCGCAGGTCGCTCCGCCGCCGGGATCGCTCGTGGGCGTCCCGCCGCTGCCGGATGACAGCTATCCGCCGCGATGGCCAATGGACATTCCCCTCTCCAATGGCGGCGACATTCTCGTTTTTCAGCCACAGCTTGAGGATTTCCAGGGAGACATGCTGCGCGGCCGCGCCGCGGTGCAGTTCACTCCCGCGCCGGGACAGCAGCCGCAGTTTGGCGCGGTCTGGCTCCTGAGCCGCGTCTCAACCGATCGTGTGGCGCGAACCGTCCGGGTGCTGGAGGTGCAGATCACCCAGAGCCGCTTCCCCAACAGCGATCCGGCAACCATTCAAACCATCGCCTCCGCCATTCCGCAGGCTTTGATGTCTCGCCCTGCGACGCTTTCGCTCGACCAGCTTTTGTCGATGCTGCAGACGGTTCAAACCCAGCAACAGCAGGCGGAGAATTTTCAAACTACGCCACCGATCATCGTTTTCCGCGACCATCCAGCGGTAAAGGTCCAGTACGATGGCGCGCCGCGACTGATGCAGGTGTCTAACTCACCCCTGATGCGCGTGGTCAACACGCCTTTCTTTGTTGTCCTCGAGCCTCAGAGTCGGACCTACTTCCTCAAAGGCGGCGGCCGATGGTATGTCGCGCCTGATCCGCTCGGCCCCTTCCGCGATGTCGCTTCGACAATGGTTCCGCCACCGGTCGCACAGCTTGCGGATGCCAGTGGCTATCAGGATCCGCAGCAGCCGATTTCCGATGCCGAGGCACGAGGCGTCGAGATCGTCACTGCGACGCAACCCACCGAATTAGTCTGGACCGATGGCCCGCAGCAATTGGGCACCATTCCCGGCACCAGCCTGCTCTACGTGACTAATACTGACGCGAACTTGTTTCGAGATATTCAATCGCAGCAGTTGTATCTGCTGATTTCCGGCCGATGGTACACAGCCAATAACCAGAACGGTCCGTGGAATTACATTCCGCCTGATCGACTTCCCCCCGATTTTGCCCGCATTCCTCCCAACAGCGAAAAAGGCGATGTGTTGGCACAAGTCGCTGGAACCCAGGCGGCTCGCGATGCGGTTGCCGACACGATGATCCCGCAAACCGCCACCGTGGATCGGGTGAATTATGTGCAACCGACAATTGTTTACGATGGCGATCCCCAATTCGATACAATCGAAGGCTCTCCCTGCCGCTATGCGGTCAATACCTCCAGCGCCGTATTGCTGGTCAACGGTCGCTACTACGCCTGCCATGACGGGGTTTGGTACCTCTCTTCTTCCCCACGCGGTCATTGGGATTTGTGCACGGTAGTGCCGCAGGAAATCTACCGCATTCCGCCCTCCTGCCCGATCTACTCGGTACGTTACGTCTACGTATACGGCTACACCCCTGATGTAGTCTACTGCGGCTACCTGCCCGGCTACGTCGGCTGCTATGCCTACAACGGCGTCGTGGTTTACGGCACCGGCTACTATTACCGTCCGTGGATTGGCCGAACCTATTGCGCGCGGCCCTGGACCTACGGATATGCCGCCCATTACAACGGGTACGTCGGCTCCTGGGGCTTCGATTTCGCCCTCGCCTTAGGCGGGGGATCGCGCTGGGTCGGTGGCGATGATCGCGCCTGGGGTCGTCGCGAGCACTGGTTCGGATATGGCGGCTATCGCCCCGTCGTCTTCCATCGCGATGTGCGGGATGAGGGCTTCCGCAATGCGTACCTCTCGCGCCTGCATGAGGGTCGTGCGCCGGTTGCCCGAGCCGAGTATTCACACAATCTATACGATCGCCGGCCCGATGTGCGCCGGGTAGACGCCGGTCTCGCTCGACGCGAAGACCTTGGGAATGCCGAACGCCGTGCGGCGGCCGAACGTGCCGGGGCGCGGGAATCTCGTCCCCTCCCGCGCAACGACATGTACACCGATCGAAGTGGCAATATCTATCGCCGGACCGATTCCGGCTGGGAGCGCCGTGATCAGAACCAATGGCGGCCAGAAAAAGAACCGCCGCAGGAACGTACCAATCAGGAGCGGCGCGGACCTAATCGCGAGCAACCTTCGCGCGAGCAGCCCGCCCGTGAACAGCCGAATCGCGGGCAACCTCCTCGCGAAGGACCGGCTCGCGAACAGCCGAATCGCGGACAACCGGCCCGCGAAGGGCCCGCGCGCGAACAGCCCGCCCGGGAACAACCCGCACGTGAACAACCTGCGCGTGAGCAACCCGATCGCAGCAACGATCGCGCTCGTCAAGCGCCCCGTCAGGGCAACGAACGCCAGGCCAACGATCGTGAAGGGTCCAAGGCTCCCGATCGCTCCGGCGGACAACGCGACTTGAACCGCGACTACCAAGCCCGCCAGGCCGGCAGCGATCGCCTGCGAAACTACGAGCGGCCGTCCTCTCCGCCGCGCGAACAGCAACGCAATAACGATCAGGAGCGTCGCGGGAATCAGAACGATCGCGGGTCAAATTCGGGTCGCAGCTCGAATTCTGACCGTGGCTCAAACTCCGGCCGATCCTCCGGCTCCGACCGCTCCGGCGGCGGTGGAGGTAATCAGTCATCTGGCGATCGCGGGAAATCGCGTTAATTTGGCGGGACGCGGGAGCGGAAGGCACTTCCGACATAGACCAGACCCGCGGCGACGAAAAGCAGCAGGCCCGCGAGGACGAGCATGCCGCCAAGGAAGGATTGGGTGAGTGCCTGGAGGTGGTAATCGACGCGTTGGATTTCGCTCAGCTCCGCTGGCTCGACTCGACCGAGGGTGTAGACCAGAACGCCGACGCCCCCGAGGAGACTCAGAAACGCGAGCGGCGCGAGAAGGACTACAGCTAACCAGCTTCCGCCACCCGAAAGACGAGGAGCACTCACGGGCGATGCTGCGGGCGCAGGGGCTGCTTTCTGCGGTGCTACGACCGCGGCTACCGGTGCCGGGCGTTGTGCCTTAGGTTTTTCAACAGGTTCGGAAAGTGCCTTATGTATCGTCGAGTCGGACTTGAGATGCCCGGCCACAAGAGCCGCGATCCGGCCGGAACTGGGTTGCGCCACGTGCGGCTCACCATCGACCGTCGGTGTCGAAGCAGCAACCGGCGCTGACAGCTTGGCCACTTCCGCGACAAACTCCGCCTCAGCGGGCGGTTCATTCACTACAGTGACCGGTTTGTCTTCCAGCACCATTGGAACAACTGGCGAAGGTACCGCCAGCGACTCGATCGGAATACTGGAGAAGGCGGCCTCCAATTTGGCCGCAGGCGTATCTGCGAAGGGCCGCGGAGGGAGTGGAGCAGGATCTTTGGCGGGTTTGACTACAGGCGTTTCGATTTGGGGCACATCGTTGATCGGTTTAGAAATCGGCACTGCTGTCGAAGGCGGCGGATTCGCTACGGGCTTCCTTTCCGGGACGACCGGCGGCGCTGCGATCGGCCGTTCAGGTTTGGCGGGAAGAGCGGGAGTATTGGTTGTTGGCGCTGTTGCGCCACCCGGTGGCTTTCGCTGATGCGGCCGAGCCGCTCGCGGTGCAATCGGCGACGGTCGATCGACCCTCTTGGGCGGCGCAGGCGGTTTCGATTCGATGACCTGCAATCCCTGGCTTCGGTCGTCATCAGTCGCTTCGCGCACCGAGGCGATGACCAAGCCTTTGCCGCGCGCAACCGCCTCGGCAACCTGGCTGCTGGGGGCGGAAATCAACAGAAACGTCTCCTCGCCCGTCTCGAGGTTGGCGCCTTCCACCCGAAAAAAAGATTCGTTGGCCATTATTGCTGTTTCCGATCGACCGATCCCGCCGGCGCCATATTGTCCAATGATTTGCGGGCCTTTTCCATAGGCATCCATCTTTTCAATCAATCAACATCGGCTTTTCCATCTGACGTTTTCGGGCGCTAATCAGTTCGACCGCAATATTGGCCAGCAGAATTAAAGCGGCTCCGAGAATTGCCGATTTGCTCAACTCATGATGGACCGCCACCGCCGCATATCCCGCCGCCACGATTGGCTCCAGAAGGTAGATCAGGGCGGCCCGCGTCGCATCGAGCCGAGGCTGGAAATGAGTCAAAAGGCCGAAAGACAGGTCGGTCGTAAAAACCGCCAGCAGCAGCATGTTGATCCAGACTTTTGGCGCCGACAGGACATGAAGCATGACCGGCGGACGAAGGAATCGCGGATGGATCAACGCGCAGGCGATGAAGCACATGAGCGAAACGACGACGAACTGCGCAGCCGTCATGCGCCACGGGCTTTCATGCGGCAAAATCGCATTGACCGCGAGGATGTAAAGGGAAAAGGTAAACGAGCATAAAAGCCCCAGAACTTCCCCCAGCCCAAATCCGTGTGGCGTAGCGCCGGTCATGAGCCAGACGCCCACCGTTGCCAGCGCCACGCCCGCCCACAATTCCAGCGGCGGCGGCTTTCGCAGCACAATCGTCATCAGCAGCGGAACGAACAGGATCGTCAGGCTCGTGAGAAAAGCGCTGACCGCTTCACTCGTGCGATCGAGCCCCAGATGCTGCACGACCAAGCCGAGGCCCACCAGAAACCCCAGCAGCAATCCGCGCGCGACGCCGGGCCAGGTCCATCCTTTCCGCGCGGAGCGAAAGAGCAGCAGCCAGATAATGCTGGCACAAAGAAACCGCCAGGCGAGCAAAAGAATTGGGCCGAAAGGCGAGCCGTTCGGCAGGCCAAGCACACGATGGACGGTTTCACCGCCCATCTTTGCCCAGGTGAAGCCGCTGCCCCAGAAGAAGGTCGCCGCGACCAGAGAGATTGCACCGTTGCGCTGCTGCGCGGCGGTAAAAGTCGGCTGCGCCGACGATGGCTGCGGCGAATTGGATGGCGTACCGGAACCCAGCGTTCACTCCGCTTCAAAGGCGAGGGCATTGTTGCCATCGGCCGCTGCCGATCAATCTGGCGCAGCGATTGCACTTTCGAGAATCAGCGAGCAAGTGTATGCCCGAAGGACCTGAAGTTCGCCGAACGGCGATTCGATTGGATGCGGCTCTGGCAAGCCAGCCGATTGTGCAGATGACCGCGCGCACGAAGTCGGCGAAGGCTTGGCTCGAGCATCATTCATCTGAGCTGGTCGGGAAGAAGATCCTTAAAGTCCGCTCGCACGGCAAGCACCTGATCGGGTGGATCGAAGGCGATTACTATTTCCACTCCCATTTCATGATGTGGGGACGATGGGAAACGATCGCGACGCCTGAAGCGCCCGCGCCGCAGCCACGCGAACGGGCGCGGATCACGACGAAGAAGATGACCGCAATTCTCACCTCGGCTCCGGTTTTTGAAGTTGGAGCCGGTGATCCCTACAAAGAACTTGAAAACCTTGCTTCGCTTGGACCGGACGCCATTCCGTATCCTGAAGACGGCCCTTTCAATGTGCGCGAGTTCAATAGACGATTGAAACTTCCCGCCAATCGAAAGCGTGCCATCGGCGTTGCACTGCTCGACCAGCGAATCATTGCAGGTTTGGGGAACTATCTCCGGGCCGAGATTCTCTTTGATTGTCGGCTCGACCCCTGGAAAACGATCGGCAGCCTGACGCGCGCAGAATTGAAATGCCTCGACGAAGCAGTCGCGAATATTTCCCACCGTGCCTGGTCCAGCGGCGGCATTACGGTCACCGATACGCTGCGAGAGCGCATGCTCGGCGATCCTTCCCTGACCTACCGGCCTGGCAGCGATTATGGCTCGCGGCACTATGTATTCCGCCGGACGAATCTGCCCTGCCTTCATTGCGGAAACCCCATCCGCCAGCTTCGACAAATCACCAGCCGGCATGATGAGGGCGATCGGTCACGGATTACTTATTTTTGTCCAGAGTGCCAGAGCGTAGATGCCGGACGTTTGAAAAAGACAAAGCCTCTCAAGAGCAGTCCAGCAAAGTCGCGCTCATCATGAGTGCGTCTGGAACTAATATTGGCGAGCAGCGAAATACCAATCACTTCTTTCTTCCTACCTGCAGCCACACATCGACGCGCGGAACCTCCCAGTTGTATGGCTTGTCGAGAATGTCCATCATTCCATCGCCATTTAGGTCCGCGACTCGGGCCTCGTGGAATCCAATACCCTTAGCGAAAACAGTCTTGCGGAAATGCCCATGGCCGTCTCCATAGAAGATGAACGCCTCAGCATTGGGATTGTCAGGATCGTTGCGCTTTTCTGTCCATTTGGCCATCTCGGCGGTGAAGATATCTAGATTGCCGTCGCCATCGACGTCGGCAACTTGCAACGAGTGGGCATGGATCATGTCGCGTCCAAGCAGGTCGTGGCCCACCCAGTCGGAGGTTTTCTCCGGATCGCCTTTGCATTCGTACCATTTGAGCGGACCATTCCCATCACCCGAGGCAATGACTACCTGGGCAAATTTCGAACCTTTGATGAGCCGATTGGCGGCAACGCGACCGCCAATTGTACCGATGCGAATCGGTTTAAACTGATTGTTGCCCAGATACTTGAACCAGTAGTTGCCCGCCAGGAGATCGACCCGGCCATCGCCGTCCACGTCGCACGCCGCTACACCCTCGGCATATTTGCCAGGATTTTCACCGGCATCTCCGGTGAAGACTTCCGTTGCCGGCCACTGGCTCGCTTGCTCCGGGTGAGCCGGGATATCCGCGATGAAGAGCTTCTTGGCTCCCTGATTCCAGTACACAAGCTGCGGCCGACCCGTGCCTTTGAAGTCGGCAATCACCTGATCGTGATGCTGATGTGCGCCGCCATGCTTGATGAGGTATCGCTTCCAGGGTTTGTCTTGGGTATAGGGCGGCCCCGGATTCTTCCACCACCAGACATCGCCCCCCTGCCAGTCGGCTCCGAAGATCAAATCGGGATACCCATCGCCATCCACGTCAAAAACCACGCCTCCCGCTTCAAGCGTCAAGTAATCTTTATCGATGATGGATCTTTCCCAGCCCGCCTGAGTCTTTCGATACCACACGAGTGCCGGCGGCTTTTGCCGAAACGAAAGTACAAATCCATTGACGCCGCTCTTGTCCAGATCCCCCACCACCGCGCCGGTCTGCTGCAACGATGGCCCCGGCACGGGTAGATCGCCATGCGCGCTGCTCAGATGGTTCCATAGCAACCCCGACGCCTCCACGAGGCCATAGTGGTCGGCGCCGTTTTGCTGCTCCCCTGAAGATTGGTCCGTTTGCCCGGCCGAGCACGGAAGAATAAAAGATGCCGCACTCAAAGCTGATACGACTGCTCTAAGAAAAGAAATCCTGAGTCCTCGCGCGATTCTCATTCCCAATCCTCCCGCCAAAGTTAAAGCGAGATGAGGGTAGTCGGAGGGAACGTGGCACGGAAGCGAAAATTGCGCGCAAACAAAAAGCCCCGATCTTTTTGAAGGATCGGGGCTTTATTTGAATAAAGCTGGCGGTGACCTACTTTCCCGCTGAAGCAGTATCATCGGCTCCGCGGGCTTAACGGCCGTGTTCGGGATGGGAACGGGTGTGGCCCCGCGGATGTAGCCACCAGCCAAGGCAGGCCAGGCTGATTTCCAGCCTGACCTGCTGATGCTTTTGGCAAGTGTGTTTTGATGAAGTTCAAGGCTCGCTTTGCCAGCGGACCCTGTTGTGGGTCAGGCTCTTTTTGAGCCTTGCTGGTCTTATGAGCAATTCCGCTTGATCGAGTTCTTTTTCGTTACGTCTGTTTGTGACAGACGATGATCGATAAAAGTGGTCAAGCTGTCGACCGTTAGTACCGGTAACCTGAAGACCTCTCGGTCCTTACAGCTCCGGCCTATCAACCGGGTGGTCTACCCGGGGTCTTTCGGGGGACAAGCCCCCACGGAACCCTCGTCTTGGCGTAGGCTTCACGCTTAGATGCTTTCAGCGTTTATCCGTTCCCGACATGGCTACCCAGCCGTGCCGCTAGCGCGACAACTGGTACACCAGGGGTCGGTCCTTCCCAATCCTCTCGTACTAGGGAAGAGGCGCCGTCAAGGTTCCCACGCCCACAGCAGATAGGGACCGACCTGGCTCACGCCGGTCTGAACCCAGCTCGCGTACCGCTTTAATTGGCGAACAGCCAAACCCTTGGGACCGCCTTCAGCCCCAGGATGCGATGGGCCGACATCGAGGTGCCAAACCGCCCCGCCGCTATGGACGCTCGGGGGCGATCAGCCTGTTATCCCCAGGGTACCTTTTATCCGTTGAGCTATGGCGCTTCCACACGCGACCACAGGATCACTAAGGCCGCCTTTCAGCTCTGCTCGTGCCGTAGCACTCGCAGTCAAGCGGGCTTCTACCTTTACGCTCGACGGGCGATTGCCAACCGCCCTGAGCCCGCCTTTGCACTCCTCCGTTACTCTTTTGGAGGAGACCGCCCCAGTCAAACTGCCCGCCTAGCACGGTTCCCTGCCCCGATTCAGGGGTCAGGGTGAGACGACGAACGCAAACAGGGTGGTATTTCACCGTTGGCTCCCCCCCGGCCAGAACCGGGGGATCAACGCCTCCCACCTATCCTACGCAGTCCACGACCGGCGTCAGTACCAGGCTGCAGTAAAGGTCCATGGGGTCTTTCCGTCTTGCTGCGGGTAGACGGTATCTTCACCGCCACTTCAATTTCACCGAGTCTGCGGTCGAGACAGCGCCCAAGTCGTTACGCCGTTCATGCACGTCGGAACTTACCCGACAAGGAACTTCGCTACCTTAGGACCGTCATAGTTACGGCCGCCGTTTACCGGTGCTTCGGTCGCAAGCTTCGGGCACGAAACCCTGACCTGCTTCCTTAACATTCCGGCACCGAGCAGGCGTCACTCTGTATACTTCCTCTTGCGAGTTTGCACAGAGCTGTGTTTTTGATAAACAGTCGCCCAGGCTGCTTCCTGCGCCCTCTCCATCGCTGGAGGAGGGACCCCTTCTCCCGAAGTTACGGGGTTAGATTGCCTAGTTCCTTAACCGCAGTTCTCTCGAGCGCCTGAGGATACTCTCCTCGCCTACCTGTGTCAGTTTTAGTACGGGCAACCGCTTTGTCCTCTCCATGCTTTTCTCGGCCCCCCCGCCCCAGACTTCGGCAACATAATCGGCCTGGTCCTTGCGGAACCCCCACGACTAATCGGGGGATCTGGCTTGGGAAAGCGCACATGGAGGTTCAACCGCCGCGGCTGGTGCGGGAATATTAACCCGCTGTGCATCCACTACGCCTTTCGGCCTCGTGTTAGCTTCCGACTAACCCTGGGCGGATTTACCTTCCCCAGGAAACCTTAGGCTTTCGGCGTGCAGGATTTTCACCTGCATTATCGTTACTCATACCGGCATTCTCACTTGCACACGCTCCACCGCTCCTTACGGTACGGCTTCGATGCGGTGTGCAACGCTCGTCTACCATTC
>Ga0207695_10000407_pt1 | contig 95753 bp, 85 predicted proteins | sample KBSC54metaG_FD_184354 | JGI IMG/M metagenome (GOLD analysis project Ga0207695, IMG submission 184354) | Corn rhizosphere microbial communities from Kellogg Biological Station, Michigan, USA - KBS C5-4 metaG (SPAdes) (version 2) | ecosystem: Host-associated > Plants > Roots > Rhizosphere > Soil... | reverse complement strand
AGAGAAGACCCAAGCAGTATGACCTGATGAACAAGCCCCGCGCGGAGTTGCGGGCGAAGCTACTTGAGGAGAGTCTCACGAAAAGGCCGAGAAAACCTCGAAAGAAACGCTTAAGTTGATGCCATTAGGGACAGGTGCGCTTTTCAAGGCTTCTTCTTCGGCCGTCCCGGTTTCCGGCAACTGGATTCCAATCCAAGCTGCCGGGTCATTGCTTGCAGCCACTTCTCCTGTCAATTCAAAGGGGTCGGGGACCGAAAAGTCATTTTGTCTTAGGATTTTTGACCTCATGCACGGCTTTTACCCCCCTTTGCCGGCGCGTCGGCTGGCCGCTTATTGCTGGACCTCGGCCGGCCGCGGGGTCGCAGGGTCTGCTCCGATCCGATTTTCGTCGCGATCCTCTTTGCCCAGGGGCAGAAAACGGGACAGGGCAGAAAACGGGATAGGTGCGCTTTTCAAGGCTGCTTCTTCGGGACCCGCACAAGAAAAGCGCACTTGTCCCGCTTTCCGTCCCTTTTATTCAAATGTCAATGTTGCCAGCTTTTTCCCGCCGACTTCTCGCCAGCCACCAACTTCATCGATTCTTCAAGCGCGGCGGTCCGGATTTTGTCAAAGCCGCGTAAGCTAGTCTGAATATTTACGCCATGCGGTCCGTAGCTATTGATCACGTTATTTTCTCAATTGCTTTGGCACAGCGACGCTCAGATATTTCACCTTCGAAGAATCGTCATAGCTAACGGTCACTCGCGCGCCTATTTCAGGCATTTCGTATTTGCTATCGAATTCATCTGTTTTTGTGGGGGGTCCAAGCAACTGATGAACCTGTTGCTGATTCATGTCCTTTAGAATCCCAAAAGGCAGTGCACTGGCAAATGCCGAATGTCCCTGTGCTGGCTGAACAAAAATCTGGATGTCAATGATTCGATCATGGTCGGCTAGTATATCCAACCCCGCATGATTAGAGCCGTAATACCGCCGGAAAGGTGGAGAATCCTGTATATCTGTGAGCCTCCATTTTGCAATTGCGTTTTGTACCTCCGGAGATTTTACATCCTTTCCCAAGATTTTAAGTAATTCAAATTCCATGCTCTATAAGCCCAAATTTTTGAAGAACTGGATGATCCCTTGTTTCGTCGAGAGCTGCTGGAATAGAGCGGCATTCTTCTGATTCAGCGACCTAAACGCTTGCTGAAGATCTTGGACACTATAACCTAGCTTCGGGCTGAATTAAACGTGACGCGAACGTGACGCGAACGTTTACATCGGCAGGCCCGTCGTTAAACCTCTGCTTTCATGCCTCGTGTCGCCCGAAAAGCTGCCGGCGGACTGGTTTACCACGTGCTTAACCGCGCCATGGCCGGCTGCGGCTGTTCATGAATGAGCAGGATTGCATCGCCACGGCTGAATTAAACGTGACGCGAGCGTGGCGCGAACCTTTACATCGGACATGGGACGATTTGCCCGTTCCGTGTATTGCGCCGCAGTTTGGCCGCTCCCTTCTAAGATTCGGCAAGATGGGCAAGAAATGGGGCGCGCCTTCACCCCGAAAAACGCCGTTATTTTGCATAAACAACGGGCGAGAAATAACATATGGTCTAGCAATTTTTTGATAAACGCCAAAAAGCGCCCCGTTTTGTCTCACTTTTGTTCCATGTATGGTGGCGTACTATCGTATCCGGTTGAGGATGCGGGAGTTGCGAAGATGATCGAATTCGCTCCTGGCGGGGCGCGCGATACACGCGCGCCCCGCTGGTCGGCATCATCACTGGCTGCCGACACCGTGCGTGAGGGTTTTGATCGTGTAGATGCCGGTTGAGGCGGTGATGAAGAGCATCTGGCGTCCACGTCCGCCGAAGCAGATGTTGCCGGTCCATTTTTCCGGAACGTCGACATGGGCGACCTGCCTGCCGGTCTTGTCGAAAACGGTGACGCCGTGGCCGGTAATGTAGATGTTGCCCTCGTTATCGATGGTCATGCCATCGGAGCCCATCTCACAGAAGAGCTGCTTGTCGGTCAGCGAGCCATCTTCCTGAATCTTGTAGACGTAGGTTTTGTGGCCGTCGATATCGGCGACGTAAAGCGTCTTGCCATCAGGCGTGCCGATGATTCCGTTGGGACGAACCAAATCGCTCACGACGCGCTCGAGCTTTTTGTGATCCGGCGCGAGGTAATAAACGCCCTCGTGATCCTGTTCCTTGGGTCCGCGCTGCCAGTAATCGCGCTTGTAAAAGGGATCGGTGAAATAGATGCCGCCATCCGGGCGCACCCAGACATCGTTGGGGCCGTCCAGCAATTTGCCGTTGTAGTCTTTGACCAGGACGGTCACTTTTTTATCCGGCGTGATCGACCAAAGCTCATTGTGATGGTCGGCACAGGCGATCATGTTGCCGTCGGCATCGAAGCAAAGACCATTCGATCGACCGCAGGGCTTCATCCATTCGGTCAGCTTGCCGTCTACGCTCCATTCCATGATGCGGTCGTTGGGCTGGTCGGTGAAAAAGATGTTGCCATCTTTATCGCTGGCGGGTCCTTCGGTGAAGATGAATCCCCCTGCCAGCTTTTGCAGTGTAGCGCCCGGCGCAACCACAGGATCTCCTTCGCTCGCGCAGCCCGCTGCGACCGCAGCGAGCATTGCGACCAATGCCAGAAAAATCGGTTTCCTCATGTCCACTCCTTCCTTTGTGAATGTGCGAGAGATTACCACGAGCTTGCTAAAACTGCGATGGTGACTGCGATTTCGCCATAGATCAGGGGCGAGGCGTGATGCATCCAAGCACCACGGGCCGACTTGCACCGGTCACCGAGGGAAGATTGCCCGGCTCATTGTCTAAAGTGGCTGCGCCGAGTATTGCGAAGGCCACCGCCTCTTTGGCTTCGGGGCTGATTCCAAAATCGTCGATCGATCGAAACTGAATTGACGGGCCAAGCACTGCTTTGAGCTTCGACATCAATGCCTGATTGTGAACACCGCCGCCGCTGGCGAGCAACTCGACCGATCGCTTGTTCGACCCTATCACCCGGCGCACCGCGTCGGCAATCGTCGTCGCGGCAACGTGTGCAGCCGTCGCCAATAAATCCTCAACTGATGCGGATGAATTCTTCGCCGCGCGCTCGAATGCCGAAACCATCGCCGGCCCGTCGGTCGATTTGGGTGGCGGCACTTTGAAATAGTCTTCGCTTAAGAATCGGTGCACCACGTCGCTGCGAACGGTGCCAGCCAACGCCGCGCTCCCGCCCGGATCGTAGCCCGGACCGTCCGGACTAGATTTTTTGCAAACCCAATCACTCAGGCAATTCCCTGGACCGCAGTCATAAGCAATGACCTGGCTTGCTTCTGCACCCGCCGGCAGCCAAGTCAGATTGGCGATCCCTCCAATGTTCAGCAGGATTCGGTCGATCTGCGGATCGCGAAACAAAATGTAATCGGCAAAAGGCACCAGCGGCGCGCCTTGCCCGCCGGCAGCACAGTCCGCTCGGCGAAAGTCGGAAATGACCTGGCAACCGGTTTCCCGGGCGAGGAATGCCGGATCCAGCCATTGCAGGGTGAGTGGCGCATCGTGGAACAACGTTTGCCCATGAGCAGCGATGGTGGAAATCGCTTGCGACGTCAGGTTTGCCTTGGCCAGAGCTTCGTCGACTGCTGCGGCATAGATCAATGAGATCTGACGTGCGAGATCGGCTAGAGAGCGCAGGCTGGTATGGCCATGAACTCGTATCTGGAAGATCGCATCGCGAACGACGCTTGGATAATCGAGGTGATGGTGGACAACGAGACGGGCCCTCATCTGCCGGCCGCGGCCGGTGATTGCGGTGATGGCGACATCGACGCCGTCGGCACTGGTGCCGCTCATCGCGCCGACGATCAGTCGCTCGCTCATGGCAAGAACTGTAGCGATCGGCATTTACATTGCCAGAAGTGGCTTGAGCATTGTTCGGAATGGACGCTATAATGGCCTGACCACAAAACGCGCGGCGACTTAGGCCGTAAATGAGTTAAAGAGGGACACGATGCCGGATAAATCTCAGGACAAACCCAGCGAATCAGCAGGCGGCCAGGGCGAAAGCGGGACGGCCACCGCGCAGCCGAAGAAGGGTGCCAAGAAAGCGCCGCAGAAGAAGCCGCCGCAGACTTTGCCTCCCTACAAAGTGCTGCTTCACAACGACGACAAGAACAGTGTCGATTTTGTCGTTTGCACGATCATGGAACTGACGCCGCTGAATGAAAAAGAAGCGGAGTTGCGAACCAAGGAAGCGGATAAGACCGGACTCGCGCTGCTTTTGGTGACCCATAAGGAGCGAGCCGAGTTGTATCAGGAGCAGTTCACGTCAAAGGGATTGGTCGTCACGATCGAGCCGGCTGAGTGATTTAGTTCGATTGATCGCTCAGGCAAACTCGCAGCGTTTCTTCATCGCCTTTCGTAATTGCACGAGATAGTCGGCTGCGGGGACATCGATCGCGCCGAACCGGCGCAGATGACTGGTCGTGGCCTGGCTATCCAGCAACTCAAATCCGCGCTCGCGCATGCGACGAACTAAATGGACCAGCGCCACTTTGCTGGCGTCGCGCTCGCGGTGAAACATGCTTTCGCCAAAGAATGCCGCTCCCAGGCTCACGCCATACAGGCCTCCAACGAGTTGTTCGCCACGCCAAACTTCCACGCTATGGGCAAAGCCAAGCTGATGCAGGCGCGAATAGGCGGCAATCAATTCGTTACTGATCCAGGTGCCTTCGGGGCGCGCTTCCATGCAGGCGCGCATGGTGGCGACAAAATCAAAATTGATTCGCACGTCAAAGACCGGCGGGTCTTTCTTTAGGAATTGGCGGAGGGTGCCGGGGATGTGAAACCGATCATCCAGCGGAATAATTCCGCGCGGGTCGGCGGTATAGAAGCGGATCTTCCCATCGCGGTCGGCCATGGGAAAAATCCCCTGGGCGTACGCCGACAGCAGCGTCTCGGGATCGAGATCAATTCTGGTCTTTCCGCTCGCCATGTGCGTCCTGAAATGCCGCGATCGTTGTGCCAATTGTAAAATAGAAAGGCCGGTCGATGCCAGTCATTTAGCAATTCTCACGCCCAAATCCGTCCCTGCCGGCGATGGACGAGGATCCCGCCGGGGAAGTGGACGCGCGGCGCGCTGGCGGCATCGGAAGCCATGGTCAAGAGTCGTTCGATGATCGGGGCCGTCAGCTCATCTCGCGAAACGTTTCGGCTCGCCAGCCATTGTCGGGCCGATTCAAAGGCCAGGGCATGCGGGAGCGAAAGGATTTCATCGACATCAAAGCTGGCGTCTAGCTTCGGTGCATGGCTTCTGGTCCAGTTCCGCAGCCGATGGCTTGCCTGGCCGATAGCGAGCAGGTCGGTCGTCAGTTCATCATTTCCTTTAAGGGTTTTCCTGATCCGATTGCGAGCATATCGATTGCTTTCATTGCTTGCGTCCTCGCGCCAGGATTGGCCAATCGCCAGCAAATATTCCCGCAATGTCGCCCGGCGGATCTGCAGCAACGGGCGAAGGATTATCAGCTCCCCGACCCTTGATTGAAACCGCATGCCTCCGACGTTGCCAGCGTTTGCCCCGCGTAGCATGCGATGCAAAACCGTTTCGGCTTGATCATCCGCATGATGTGCGAGAATGACGGCTGACAAACCGTGATCGCGGACAACGTTTGCAAATAGTGCAAGTCTTGCAGCGCGATAGAGTGCGGATAGATTAGCTGGTTTCTCTGCAATTTGCGACTTCACCTCATCGAGACGGGCAATGGTCGCCGGGAGTTTCCAACTGGCTACGAGGTTGGCGACAAATTCCGCATCCCCATCGCTCTCTGAGCCGCGCGTTTGATGATTGAGATGGACGACGTGCAGTTGCAAGTCGCCGCGCTCTCGAAGCAATGTGAGCAAGGCGATGCTGTCCGCCCCGGCGCTCACACCCACGGCCCAGGAGCCGGGAGGAATCTGGTTGATCGCGTGGCGTAAATCGGAAGACATTGAAGCTGGAAAGCGATTCATTTTTCCCGTGCCGATTGTGGATGATCCTCCCGCACCATCGAAAGATTTGCCGCGGCGGCGTTCGCTTCAACTTGCTTCACGTCTTTGCACCCCGGGATGACCGCGGTAACCGCCGGGTGCTGCAGGCACCAGGCGAGCGCCCATTGCGCCATCGGAATCCCGGCCGGCACTTCGGTCTTTTGAATCTGCTCCACTTCGCGGAGTCTCGCTTCAGTCTTGGCCGCATCATGTGTGGACCGAACATCGTCAGCGCCGAACTTCGCACCGGGTTTGTATTTGCCACTGAGAAATCCGCTCGCCAGAGGCACCCGTGCGAGGACACCCAGATTCTGCCGCTGGCAGGATTGCAGCAACACTTCTTCTGGCTTTCGATCGAGGCGGTTGTAAACCACCTGCACCGCCTGGCAATGAACCTCTGTTGCTCGATCGATCTGAAAGAGATTGTCGTTGGGGCTGACGGAAATCCCAAGATGCCTGATCTTTCCCGCCTCCATCTGTTTCCAGAGCGTTTCCCACAAGCCCGGCGTCTGGAACTTGGTGTTGTCGCCCGAGTGGAATTGATAGAGATCGACGTAATCTGTTTGCAGCGCTGACAGGGATGCTTCGAGCTGCCGAATCACATCATCAGGCTCATAATGAACCGTGCGATCCATGAAGCGATGAAAATGATGGCCGAACTTCGTCGCGACAATCCATCTTTCCCGGTCGTGCTTGATCGCCTGGCCAATGAGTCTTTCGGAGGTGTGATCGCCATAGCACTCGGCGGTGTCGATCAGATTGATGCCCACCTCCCGGCACTTATCCAAAATCGCGCTCGCTTCATTGGCTGAAAATTCCTTTCCCCATTCTCCGCCGAACTGCCAGGTGCCGATGCCAATCACCGAAGTCTTCAATCCTGTGCTGCCGAGCGTTCGATATTTCATTTAGCTCAATCCTTTCGCCTGCATGGTAGGCACACGATGCTTTGACTTGCGGCTATTTCGCACAAATCGCCGATCGCTACAATCCGCAGCCATGTCCCGATCGGCAGCCGCAGACGACCACAGCGCGACGCTCGAAAATCAGCCATTGGATCAGAACACCGCCAGCTTCATTGCGGAAGCGGCTGCGTCTCCCTTCGATTTTCACACCTTAAGTGTCAAAGCGGCCGGCGACGAGAAGCTCAAACGCTCAATCAACAACGCCGTCCTGCGGCAATACTCCGCCCGGCAACTCCGCCTGCTGGAATTGCCAGATTCCGATCGCCTGCGAACGCTGGCGGGACAGATCAAACAGCACGCGATTGAGAATCTCGATTTCTATCTCGAGCAGCTCATCGAAAATGTTCATCGCAATGGCGGGCACGTTCATCTGGCCGCCGACAGCACCGAAGCCCGCAAGATCATCCTCGATATTGCTCGCCAGCAGCACGCCACCCGCGTCATCAAGAGCAAGTCGATGGTGAGCGAGGAAATCAATCTCGCCCACGTCCTCGAGCAGGCGGGTTTGGACGTGGTGGAAACGGACCTGGGCGAGTTCATCGTGCAGATCAGTCACGATAAGCCCTCGCATCTGGTCGCGCCGATCGTTCATAAGGATCGCGCCTCAATCGCGCAGCTTTTCAGCGACTATTTCGGCACGCCTTACAACGACGATCCGCAGGCGCTGACGATGCAGGCCCGCCAGTACCTGCGCGACAAATTTCGCAAGGCCGATTTTGGAATGACCGGCGGGAATTTTCTGGTGGCCGAAAAGGGCCTCGTCTGCTGCGTGGAAAATGAAGGCAACCAGCGGCAGAGCGTCTCGACGCCGCGCATTTTGGTCAGCCTGGTGGGCATCGAAAAGATCGTGCCGCGGATGACCGACCTGGCCGTCATGCTCAAGCTGCTGACGCGCAGCGCCACCGGCGCGCCGATCACCATCTACACCAACATCTATGGCGGCCCGCGATCGCCCGGCGAAAAAGATGGGCCGGAAGAGTTCCACCTCGTGCTGATCGACAATGGGCGCAGCGAGATTCTTGCCGATCCGGAATATCGCGAAACGCTGCGATGCATTCGCTGCGGAGCTTGCCTCAATGCTTGCCCCATCTATCGCAAGATTGGCGGCCATGCGTACGGCAGCGTTTATCCCGGCCCAATCGGCGCGCTAATTACCCCGCTCTTTTCCGGGCTCAAGACTTATAAAGATCTCCCGCAGGCCTCGAGTCTGTGCGGCGCCTGCTACGAAGCCTGCCCGGTCAAAATCGATATTCCAAAACATCTCGTGCACATGCGCCGCGATATCGTCGGCGCACACCTGAACGGATTTTTCGAGCGACTGGTTTACCGCATGTGGGCCTGGGCTTACCAGCGTCCCCTGACTTACAAGCTTTTCAGTGCCGCGCAGCGCATGGATCTGCGCGCCCGCGCGGGCGAGAGCGGCTGGGTTGAGGATCTGCCCTCCTTCGCCGCCGGCTGGACGCGCGTGCGCGATATGCCGGCGCCGGCTGAAACTTCATTTCGCAAAATGTGGGCGAAACGACATGGCTGATTCGAATCTGACTTCGCACCCGGTAATGCAGCGCGTCCGCCGCGCACTGGGCCGAACCGCGCCGATAACGACGGCTCCCATTCCCCCACTGCTTGATGAGCCGATCATCCGCCTCGTTCACAGCGACATCGGCTTGCCTGAGCTTTTCCAGAAACAGGCGACCGACATGAAGATGCTGGTGGAAATGGTGCGCGTGGATGAGGTAATCGAGCGCGTCGCCCAATTCCTGATCAGCCAGAAGTGCAAATCGGCGATGCTCTCCGATACGCCGTTGCTTCGAAATCTGGGAGCGCTGGAAGCATTCCAAAAAGCGGGAATCGACGCGCGCAGTTGGTGCGACATGACAGCCGACCAGGCTTACGACATTGATGCGGGTGTAACGGAAGCCGATTACGCAGTTGCCGAGACCGGCACGTTAGTCATTCGCCATCGCCCCGAGCATGGCCGGCTGCTGTCGCTCGTCCCCTTCGTGCATGTCGCGATCATCGAGCCCAGGATCATCGTGCCGGACCTGCTCGACCTCTTCGAACGTCTCGCCCGCGACGGCACCGGCAGCGGCGTCACCCTGATCAGCGGCCCCTCCAAAACCGCCGACATCGAAATGAACACCGTGACCGGCGTGCACGGGCCGAACATCGTCAAGGCGTTTGTGTTGAGCTGATACCTGTAAATCTAAAGCAACGGGGCATCACCCGCCAATTTCGGGGATCGAAAGACCTCGGCAGATCTTTCGCGCTAGGACGTTTGCAATCTCAGTGTGTCTGGGAACGGCCTCTGTTTGGCCGGTTCGTGGATTGGTCCAAAGTGAATGACTCGCGCCTTCGCGTTTGAGCACACAACCGTGCTGCCGAAGATGACGCAGCAGCGCCCCTCGCTTCATTCGATCACGACCGTTTCACGGATCGCATCTTTGGGGATTCCCCGCAGCCCTTCCTCAAGCCGGTCCGCGAGAATGAGCTCGATCGCATCGCGCAGACTCCCAAGTGCCTCGTCCTTGGTGCGGCCCTGCCCGTTGGCGCCCGGAACCTCGGGACAATACGCGATGAACCAACCTTCGTCCTGCTCGACGATCGCAGTGAATTCGTTCCGCATGCCGGAATTATATCATCAAAAACTCAATACGGGAAAAACCGCTTGAGCCTCAGGAAATGCTTCTCGAACAGATGCCAGCTTAAAAACGCCAGGACATATGTTGCCAGTGCCGACATCACTGCGAATGCAAGGATTCCAGCATTGGTCGAGTGGAGCAGATGGCCAAGCCGTGCCGGGGCGAAGCAGATCAGAAATGGCCGCAGCAGCATGTGATGCAGCACATACATGGCAAAGCTATATTTTCCAACGATTCGAAGCGAACGCCATTCCATGAGCTTTCGAAGCGGCGCTGCCGGGTAATCGGAAATCGCAACGGCCAGCAGCGCGGCAAAAACCACCGCAAGCAGCGTGAATCCGACGAGGTTCATCGTTCGGCCATAATGATTGAACCCGCCGCGACGGAAGCTCACGCCCACCAGGGCCACAAGGCAGAATAAGCCAACGCGAATAATCCATCGCCGAACACGCTCGACCGGCAGGTCCGTCCGCACAAGCAGCGCCAGCAATCCCCCCATCGCCAGCCCATCCACCCGGCACGGCGTCAGAAGATAGGTCGTGGAAGTCTCACCGGTCTTGAACACAATCCCGGCTCGCAACGCGACCGCGCCGACCACGAAAAACCCGCAGACCCATGCGAACTGCTTCCGAGAGCAAAACCAAACCAGGGCCGGCCAGACCAGATAAAAATGCTCTTCCACCGCGAGCGACCAGAAATGGCCAATCGGCCCAAAGTCATTTTTATTGTGAAAGGAGATATAGAAGTTACTTAAGTAAGCGAACATCCATTTCAGCGAACCGCGGATCTCATCAAATCCGAAGAAATGGCTGGCCCGCGGAAAGAGCATCACAATCGCGACGAACGTCACCGCCCCGTAGTACAGCGGGAAAATGCGCACCGCTCGGCGGGCGTAAAAGCTCTTGAAATAGTTGCCAGAATCATCCGCCTTAGCATCGAGCAGGATTCCCGTGATCAGAAATCCACTGAGGACAAAGAACAGATCGACGCCACACCATCCCCAGCTCGAAATCGTCTGGAGATGCGCAGCCCAGCCGGTGAGCGTCCGAGTCTGGTCTCTAAAAAGGAAGTGATAGAACATCACCGCCAGCACGGCACACCCGCGCAGCCCATCCAGGGCGGGGATATGGCCGCTAGTCCAGTGCCGCGCAGGTCGCGCGGCAGTTGGTTTTAGATCGCTGGCGGTTTGAAGCGTTGACATCTTCTGGCGTTTTACAACAGAAACAGGCGGGGCCGCGATGGACAAATCGCGGCCCGCTTCTCGCCATAGGCGAAAGCAAAGACGTAGCTCCGGGAACCGTTTAACTACGCAGGGAGTTCCAGTTCCTCCGCGGGAACCTCATATGGCTGCGCCAACTCAGGGGAGACATCGATACGCCGTATTCGCAGGAGCTGCCGACCACCTTTGCCAATAAAGCCTCGGTCTTCGATCACTTCCGCGGGTAAACGCTTGGGACCAACGCGGAGTAAAACCTGATCGCCGGCGCGAATCTTCCTTTGATGTTTTCGTCGTGGCGCTCGGGATGCCATTTCAAACTTCCTGAAAATCAATATCGATAATGATCGCTCTTGTACGGCCCATCGACCGACACGCCGATGTAGTCGGCCTGGTCCTTGGTCAGCTTCGTGAGCTTGGCTCCGATCTTGGCCAGGTGAAGCCGGGCCACTTTTTCGTCCAGGTGCTTCGGCAGCACGTAGACCTTCTTCTCATACTTCTTGTTGTTGATGGCCAGCTCGATCTGGGCGATCGTCTGGTTCGTGAAGCTGTTGCTCATCACGAAGCTCGGGTGTCCGGTCGCGCATCCAAGGTTCAGCAATCGTCCCTCGGCCAGAATCATGACGCTGTGCCCATCCGCGAACGTCCACATGTCATACTGCGGCTTGATGTTGGTCTTCTTGATGCCCGGCGTCTTCTTCAGGCCGGCCATGTCGATTTCGTTATCGAAGTGGCCGATGTTTCCGACGATGGCCTTGTCCTTCATCTTGGCCATGTGCTCGGCGGTGATGATGTTCTTGTTGCCGGTCGTGGTGATGAAGATGTCGGCGTAAGGCAGTGTGTCTTCGACGGTGAGGACTTGATAGCCTTCCATTGCCGCCTGGAGCGCGCAGATCGGATCGATCTCCGTCACGATCACGCGTGCGCCTTGTCCGCGAAGCGATTGGCAGCAGCCTTTGCCCACGTCCCCGTAGCCGCAGACGACCGCGACTTTGCCCGATATCATCACGTCGGTGGCACGGAAGAGGCCATCCACCAGCGAATGCCGGCAGCCATACAGATTGTCGAACTTGCTCTTGGTGACACTGTCGTTGACGTTGATGGCCGGGAACAGGAGCGTGCCGGCCTTCTGCATTTCATAGAGACGATGAACGCCGGTCGTCGTTTCTTCACTGACGCCCTGCACGTCCTTGGCCACCTTCGTCCAGCGCTGCGAGTCCTGCTTGATCGTCTGGGCCAGCAGTCCGAGGATCACTTTGAATTCTTCGTTGTCAGTCGTTTCGGGGCCCGGCACTTTGCCGACCTTCTCGAACTCAACGCCCTTGTGAATCAGGAGCGTCGCATCGCCGCCGTCATCGACGATCTGGTTCGGCCCTTTGCCGTTGCCGAAGTCCAGCGCGCGCTCGGTGCACCACCAGTATTCTTCCAGCGTCTCGCCCTTCCAGGCGAAAACCGGAATGCCCGCCGGATTCGCTGTCGATCCTTTCGGCCCCACCGCCACCGCGGCGGCGGCATGATCCTGCGTGCTGAAAATATTGCACGAGCACCAGCGCACCGATGCGCCCAGCGCCGCCAGCGTTTCGATCAGCACCGCCGTCTGAATCGTCATGTGTAGCGAGCCCATGACCCGCAGCCCCTTGAGCGGCTGCTGCCGGGCGTATTCCTCGCGCACCGCCATGAGGCCCGGCATCTCCTGCTCGGCCAGCATGATTTCCTTCCGCCCCCACTCGGCCAGCGAAAGGTCGGCAACTTTAAATTCCAGTTCCGAAGTTTTGGAAGTCTTTGAAGGTGGGTTGAGCGTCTGCGTCATGAACGGTGTCCTTTCCTATTGATTTTCAAATGCAATGAGGTCTTACGAGTCAGTGGATCCAGTTAAATCACACGTCGATTCGAATCTTTAACGCGAAACATTCAATTTAACCGCAGATGCACGCAGATAAACGCAGATTGAGAAAAAACTTCATATTCGTTTTCGCCCGACAATTCTCGGCCCGAGTTGTGCCGCTCAAAAGCATTTTCTTATCTGCGTTCATCTGCGTTAATCTGCGGTTAATCATCTCCGTGAATTAATCCGTCTTAATGGCCGATGCCAGAAACAACGCCGGCCCTTTAACATTCCGCTCCGGCGGAAGGGGCCGATGGATAAAACTCCTGCAGCCCGAGGCTTCGAACATTTGCTCGAGCATCTCGATCTGAATCCCCACCCGCTGCTGGCCCATCTCGATCTGAAATTCGCTGCGATCGTGCGGCAGCAGATCGACGATCACCGCGCGCCCGCCCGGCTTCAGCACCCGCGCCATTTCGCTAATCACCGGCGCCGGTTCAGGCACATACGTCAACGCCAGCAGAAGCATGGCGGCATCGCACGAAGCATCTTCTATCGGCAAAGCAGCCAGATCCCCTCGACGAAGCTCGACATTGGGCAAGTCAGCCGTGCGCCTTTTGGCGGCCTTGAGCATGGCCGCCGAATTATCGACCGCGATCACCTGCTTGACCCATGGAGCCAAGTCGGCGGTGAGTTGCCCCGTGCCGCAACCCAGATCCGCGACGATCCAATCGCTGGGTAAAAGCGCATGCATCGCCAGCCGCGAAAAGCTCGAGCCATATAACTGCTCGCGAAGCCGATCCCATTTCTCTGCCGCGCTGGCAAAGAATGCCTGGCTCTGGTCCTGCTTCTGGCGAAGCAGTTCCTCCAGCCGAAGCTCATCCTGCCGGGCGGTCGCCCAGGAGGCCGACTGCTCGCGCGCCAGGATCCACAGTTTCCTGGCCGGCGGATCAATTTCGTCCAATAAAAAGCGATACAAATGAGCCGTCGCCTGCTTTCGGCTGCGCGTCCATCCCAGATCGCTGAGCACTTTCAGATGCCTACTGACCGTCGATTGCGGGAGCTGCAACACATCGCACAACTCGGCCACCCCCAGCTCGTGACGGTCCAATAACCGCAACAAACGCAAGCGCGTCGGGTCGGCCAAGCCCTCCATCCAGGAAAGCATCGCCTGCGGCTGCGGGACGGTTTCGACCAGTCGATCCATCGCTTTATCCGGATGAAGTGTTGCATGGGTTGAAGGGTTTGTCAAGGTCCGAAATCAAGCACAGAAAAGCGCAATGCTCATCGATTGTCGCGAAGAGAGTCCATATTCCCCTTTTTAGCCGCTACCGCTTGCGGTGCGCGTCAAGCGGCGCTGATCGCAGGAGTCCATTCTCACATTTATCGAATTGCGCGGAAGTGTCTTTTCGCTCGTAATGGCGCAGGGAATGCGCGCTTAAAATCTAATAAGGCGCCGCACCTATCCTTCGCGGGGAATGACGTGCATTATGAGTGCGTTTTTTTATGCGAGCAACTCGTAGAAGGATAAGCGCGCCGAGTCCAAAACTGAACTTTCATGACAGACGCGGGTCAACGGGTGCCGACTCCCGGTCTGCTCCGGCGCAGAAGGACGCCGATCACGAAAACGAGCACCGCAAGGGACGAAGACGGTTCCGGCGCTTCCATGAAAGTTTGAAATAAAGGTGCGCCCACTCCTGGCAACGCATTGAAGGCTTGGCCGTCAAGGCTGCTAAAATCATGTCCGCCGCTATAGGGGACTTCAAAAGAACCCATCCATTCGCCTGCGCCATCGACGTCGTGCGTGAAGCCGACCGAGCGGAGCGCGATTGCATATTGTTCTCCAGCGGCGATGTACGCCGGATTCGAAAAATCCACTGCCAGAGGACTCCTGAAATCCAGCGGGATCGAGGTCGCGGGCAAAGTTTGCGTTGCAAGGATGGTGCCCGTGGGAACGCCTCCGGACGTGGCGCGGATAGTAAATTCCCACGGCGTCATATCCGTTTGAGGGAAGAGCATCACGGGCACGTCGATTTCAGTCAGATAGCCGCTGACGCCTGCCGTAACCGTCTGTGCTAAGTCATACGAGTGGATATTGTAATCTGTGTCGATCACCGGCTGGTACGACTGGTCCAGCACCGCGCCCATGGCCAAAGGAGCTCCTGCGGCAATAAAGACAATCATTGCGAGGATCGATTTCAAGTACATTGTGACTTACCTCAGCAGACCTAAAGCGCGACTTTCCTCGATCCGCGCCGCCGGCGAAGCAGGCCTGCGGCTGCAAGAAGCGCGATGGCGCACGCGCCCGGCTCGGGCGTGGACGTGGGCGTCAGCAGGAAGGCGTGTTGCACTCCATTGACTAGTCCGTAGCCGGTGATTTGGCCGGAATCATTGATGCCATCGGCGACTGAGAGCGTCCAGCCTGAGTTGGGATCGATAAGCGAATTAAGGTCCTGCATGGTGCCATTGGCATAGATGAAGGCGTGAAAGGCGTTAGAAGGGAGGAGGGATTGCCCTACCACCACACCGGCGTCGTTGATGTCCCACCCCTCGCTGGACGTTCCCAGCCTCCCCAGATCCTGCATGGTTCCATTGGAATAGATGAACGCATCCAGCGTGTTATTCGCGAGGTTGGATTCGCCGGTTACCTGCCCAGCGGCGTTGATACCGAAGCCGAAGCTGTCGTTCCCGCCCAGGGTGCCCAGGTCCTGCATCGTGCCGTTGGAATAGATAAAAGCGTGGGTGATGCCGCTGGTGGTGGTGTAGGAATAACCCGTCACCACTCCGGTGTCATTAATGTCATAACCAACGCTGACGGCTCCGCCTAATGTGCCCAAATCCTTCATCGTGCCGTTCGTGTAAACGTATGCATGAAAAGCAGCGTTGCCAGTTGTGCCCGCCTCCCCGGTCACCTGCCCTAAGTTGTTCATGCCATAGGCCCAGCTTTTGGTTCCCCCGAGCGCACCCAGGTCATTCATCACACCATTGCTATAAAGAAACGCGTGATAAATGCTGGTTGATCCCGTGATGTAGGAGTGACCTGCCACCTGCCCGGAATTGTTAATGGCGGTGGCATAGCTGTTGGTCCCGCCGAGGGTTCCCAAATCCGTCACCGTGCCGTTACTAAAAAGAGCTGCGTGATCGCCGCCTCCGGAAGTAATGGCGTCACCTGCAGCCTGCCCTGTCGCGTTGATGTCGATTGCCGAACTCCGGGCGCCGAACGAACCGAGGTCGGTGATGGTATACGTCTGCGCCGCCACCCAGGAGCCCAAAGCCAGGGGCAAAATGAACGCAAGCCGGGCCGTCCGGAATGACATCTTACACATTCGCACGAGAACCCCCTGTGCCGGCGAGGCCGGCGCTTTAACGGGATTTGAACTGTTACAAACCAATGCGAACACCCAGTTCGCCGGTTGGAATCTACCGCCGCCGGCACGAGATTGTCAATGAATCAAAAGTGGTTTCGAATGGGAGAACAATGATGCTGATTAGCGGCGAGCAGCGGAATCAGTTCGCTATTTCGACGCGATCGGCGCCTGCCTGAGCAAAGCCAGGAGAAACATCTACAAACCGCTTCCGCACATCAGCGCCGATTCATGCCCAGAGAAAAGCCCGCCGCTAGGCAGGAGGACACATAGTTGGCAAGGCTGGGGCACTTGGACTCGGCTGGGGTGGGAGCAGTTCTTCCAGTGCGTTACAGGCAGCGTGTACTCCGTTTTCTTGCTGAACCTGTTTTCCGATTCGCGACGCGCGCTGGGAGTAACGCGATGTATTAAGCAGATGCCGCAACTCGGCGGCGACATGGGTCGGATTGTACCGACGTCGAGAAATCGTGCGCGCAATGCCGAGCCGGGTCACTCGAGCGGCGTTGTCAAAATGGTCGTGGGCGCACGGCATCACGAGCATCGGACGACCGGCACGCATCGCCAGCGCAGTAGTCCCAACGCCACCAGCGTGGACAATAGCCGCTGCCCGCGGGAAGAGTTCGGAAAACGGCGCGTAATCGAATGCCACCACCCCGTCAGGGAGCGACCCTTGACACGCACCCTTGCCAATGAGGACCGCGCGCCTTCCGAGCAGTTCTACGGCTGCAGCACTTTGCTCGAAGAACCAGCCGGCGTCCACGACTCCGGATGAGCCGAGCGTGAATACCACGGGCGCAGTGCCAGCCTTCAGGAAGCGATCCAAGTCCGGTGAAATTTTGGCTGCTTCGCGTTCGACTGGGAACGGAAAGCCGCTGACGATAGTTTGCGCGGGCCAGTCTGGCTGTTTGCGAGCGAACTGCTCGGAGAACAGCGCGAGGACCAGCCTTGGAGAATGCTGCCCTTCGAATAGTGGATTCTCCGAAGTGGGCGGCAGGCCGACTCGAGCACGCAAATCATGCCACGGCTCACTCCAGGAACGGCAACTCCGTCTCGCAACCCCGAACAAGGCCCGATGAAAAGGCGCACCCAGAAATCGCAGCTTTGATAAGAACGGGAGCTGTGGCAAAACCGGCGGATCGCAAGCCGAGAAAAAGCCCAGGGGCTGCAGGAAAGTTGAGGCCCAGGGGAGGCCTTTGCTTTCAGCCACCAGCCGGGCGGTGAAAGTGAGGACATGAGAAACCAGCAGATCCGCGCCCTCTGCCGCGGTGAGGAGGTCTTCGTACGATTCTGCGAGGACTGGCATCAGCAGTTCGCGGATGATGTATTCGCCACCTTTACGCCGATCCATGATGCGCCGCATCATGTCGCTATCGGCATCGATATCGGGGCCATCTGGACGTATTGCATGAAAACCGATGCCTCGCGATTCGATCTTCTGTCTGTAGTGACGGCTCGTCGCAATGATCGCCTCATGCCCGCGCTCCTGCATTTCCCGCGCAAGAGCAATATAAGGATACAGGTCACCCAGGGAGCCAAACGTCGTGAAGACGATCCGCCGCTTTGTTTGACACGTTTTTGAATCGCCCATCGCCATTTGTGCCCCGTCGGCACGAACGAGTATGCCAGGTTGGTTCGTGCTGAAGAACTTCAGCGGCACGATTGTCACTAAGGCGCGGCACGGGTCAAAGGATGAACTCTTCCGGGGTTAGAGCGCGTAAGCGAGCGCGTGTAAGCGCGTAAGCGGGACAGAGCGCGTAAGCGGGACAGGTGCGATTTCCTTTATAATGTAACTGTACTAGATACAGCTATAAAGTCGCGGCGAACGCCGGCTGGAGAAACGGGTCTTTAAAGATGCGATTGGCGGAGAAATGATCGGCCGCATCTAGAGACTGGATGCTAGAGACCAGAAACTAGACGCAGCCCTACCGGGGCGAGGGGGACACAAGTCCCTCGCCGAGCGGCACGCTGCCGCAAGCGACTGCGTGGCAATCCTCGGTGCTGGCTCCGCACGGAGAAGGGGCATACCTCCGGCAAGTTAGGCAAGAAATGGGGCGCGCATTTCTATTTATCAAAACATTGCTAAAATGTGCAGGTACTTATGCGGCCATCGCTTATCGCAGAAAACAGGGTCATTTTAGGGGTCAAAAACAGCAAAAAGCGCCCCGTTTTGTTCCATTTTGTTCCATGTACGGGAACGTACTATCGTATCTGCTTGGTTACGCAAGATTTGCGACGAGGGGCCAAATGGGGCGCGCCGGGACACTTTGCGCACCGCGCGCCCCGCATGTCCCAAGCAACCTGTCCTGAGCTTAGTCGAAGGGCGTCGAGGGGCTCCCGTTAGCCGCCCGGCCTGTAGTGAGCTCGTCGAACCTGCTTGTCGGGCGCTTTCTACCGATCGCGGCGTCGCAGGAGAGCGACGCCCTCCAGATGAGGATGCAACGCAGCGCCCGCAAGGCAGCCCGCTAGATCTCCGGCAACTGATACTTCCCGCGCCGGGGCCGGCTGCGCCAGGAGTTGGCTTCGGCATCTCCGGGGAATTCCCAATTCGTGGGGTCCCATTTGAGCTTGCGATGGTTCCAGTAGGCCAGGTTCACCAGATGGCAGACGGTGACGCTGCGGGCGCCGATTTCGACATCGGCGATGGGTTTTTCGCGCGACTTGATGCAGTCCATCCAATCCTGGTGATGGTTATTCCGCGGCGACTTGCGAAGATTAATTTCATTCTCCTTGATCGGCTCCTTGAGAATGTCTTCGGGTTCGCTGGCGATGAATTGGCGGTTGACGAATAGCTTGCCCTTGTCGCCGATGAAGAGGATGCCGTTGTTCTGCATGTTGGCGTGGCGTTTTTCGCCGGAGCGCATGTCGGTGTAATCGCCTTCCCAGACTTTGTCCTTGTGGGTGACGACGATTTCGTCGCTGACCGGCGAGCCGCGATAGATCCATTTTGCGCCGTAGCCGTCGCCTTCATTTTCGGGCGGCAGAATTTCGACGGGGCCGGAATGATCCATGTCCAGGGCCCATTGGATGATGTCGAAATGATGCGCGCCCCAGTCGGTGATCATGCCGCCGGAGTATTCGCGGTAGTCGCGCCAGCCGGGGTTGAATGGATATTTGCCCGGGTCCGATTGCTGTCGGCAGAGGATGTCGTTGTAGCCGCGCTGCGGCGCGGGGCCGAGCCAGACATCCCACTCGATTCCTTCGGGCGTTTGTTCATCGGGCAGATCGCAAGGCTTGCTGGAAACGCCGCCGACGGCGACCCAGATTTCCTTGATCTTTCCAAGTCGGCCATTGCGCACATATTCGCACGCTTCGCGGAATGGGCCGGTTGAGCGCTGCTGGCTGCCGGTCTGGAAAACGCGCTTGTGCTTTCGCACCGCGTCGATGATCACGTGCGCTTCGTGAATCGTCAGCGTCAGCGGCTTCTCGCAGTAAATGTCTTTGCCGGCCTTGCAAGCTTCAATCACGATGGCGGTGTGCCAGTGATCCGGCACCGCGATGACCACGGCATCAATGTCTTTGCGATTGAGCACGTCCATGTACTTGTCGTATTGATCGACGGTGCCGCCGCGCGATGCCTTTGAGTAAATATCCTGCACCGTCTTCGCCGCGCGTTCGCGCCGGCCAGTGTGAACATCGCACACGGCAAGGATCTGAACATTTGTCATTCGCGCGAATGGGCCGAGGTGTGCGCCACTGCCCTGCTTGCCGATGCCGATGAAGCCGAGGGTCAGGGGCTTGGTCGTAGGATCCGCGTCCTGCGCAAGAAGTTTTGAGGAAGTGAGTGGTGCTGTCGCAGCGATAGCGGCTGCGCTCTTGACGAAATCTCGACGACTTACGCCTCGTTGATTTTGACGATTGATCATGGTGCGGATGCTCCTGTGGAAGAAGGCGGCCCGCGCTTTATACACCGCCGCGGGGAAAATGATGTGTCTTCGAAAAATGCCCAACGACTACAGCGTGTTAGAACTGATCCGGAAATTCGTTGGCCGCTTTGAGCGCCGCCCGGCAGATGCTTTCGGCGTCAAGCTCCATCAGATAGCCGGGCGTGTCCGGCCCCACCACCCGCGCGCCAGTGCGCTCGCGCCAGCGAGCAAAGAGAATGCGGTGAAGTTCTGACAGATAGCTGGCCAAGACATGATTGGGAAGCCGATCCATGCGCTGATGAACTTTCCAGGCGTCGGCAATTTGCGCTGACGGATGGAAGTTTCCATCTGCGCCAGCATCCCGCATGAGCTTCTGTTTGATGATTTCATCGAGATCCGCACCGGGCCGCATATCCGAAGGTCCCGCGCCTTGAAGCGAGATGGATGCAGGTTCCTCAAGCCAACTCGACGCACCCGAAAACAAATGGGCCGACATTGTTGCTCCATCTAATAGGGCCGCGGCTCAATCAATAGGCGTTCACCTGCAAAGCACAAAACCGTCCGGAAGTTTCGTTGTCCTGCCGGCAAAACGTCGGAGGCTCGATAAATTGCTGCAACATTCGCGCCAATTGCTGGCGAGCGCGATGCAGCCAGGTCTTCACCTGCGGCACGGTCGCGTCCAGCACTTCAGCAATTTGCGAATAGGCCATGCCCTCATATTCGCAAAGCACCAAAGCATCGCGGTAGTGATTGGGAAGCCGCTCGATTGCCGCGCGCACCTGCTGGATGGCTTCGCGATCGAGCAGCCCGCGAATGGGCGTGGCAAGATTGCCGGGATGGTCTTCAGAAATCGCGCCGGTTGGCTGATGGCGAAGCATGCGCAGCGCTTCGTTCACTACCGCACGCCGCAGGAGCGGCCCCGACTCATTCCAGTCGTAGCGGGCGCGATGCTCGAACAGATTTGTCAGCGCCTGCTGAACGACGTCCTCGGGCGCGGCCCGGCTGCCGACGATTGATTTGGCAATCGTCAGCAGCCGGGGCGAATGCGCCAAGGCAGCTTGTTCAAACAGCGATGAGCCGTCCAATTGGACCGATTCGCTGTTCATCAGGCGGCAGCCTTTTCACGGGTGGCTTTCCAGTCGGTCGAACGGCCTTCGCCGCCGTTGCGGCCGGGTCGCTTGATCTTGCCGGTGATGGTGTCGCCTTCGACCTTGCCGGCGTAGCTGGTCTTAAACTCATTGCCGTTGCGCTCGCGGACGACGTTGAAGGTCAATTCGTCGCCTTTCAGCTTGGCATCCTTGATCTCGATTTCGCTGTTGTTGGGACCATTGATCGTGCCGGTGATCTTGTCCCCATCAACCTTGAGCGTTAGGGTGTTCTTCACCTCGTTGCCATTGCGGCCCGTTGTCGTCCAGGTCCACTTGCCGGCCACGTTCGGCTTATCAGCGGCCTGAAGAGACGAGGTCATGCAAAGCAACGCAAGGAGCAACGTAGCGCTTTTGAGCCACGCAATCGAAACAGTTTTCACGGAAGCCTCCAAAGGGGATTGGGTTGAAAGAGAAACCGCCCAAGCAAGGCGACACCGCCTGCGGGAGGTTTCAACAAAGTCCAATAAAATCGAATGTCCAGCAGCTAAGTACCCCGCCCCCTTAACATTATTTCCGAAGTAAAAATTCGCTGAAATTCGCGCCGTTTCAGCCGGTGCCGAAGGAAATTTTGGTGCCTGGCGGCGGTCTTGCCCCGCTTTCCGCAACTTATGGGAATAAGGGGGTAGTGCGCCGGCACTATGCCTACAGGTTGGTGTCGGCAGACTCCAGTTTGACACTGGTGGGATGGAGAAGCCCAGTGCAGGTCACCGATACCCAGCTCGTCGATCGGATTAAGATCGGCGACAAACTGGCCTTTCAGGCGTTGGCCAGCCGGCATGCAGATCGATTATTTGGCTTGGCTTATGCGCTGTTAGGCAGTTCTTCGGATGCAGAAGACATCGTTCAGGAAACGATGCTGGCCGCGTTGAATGGGATGGGATCTTTCGAGGGTCGATCCAGCGTCGTAACCTGGCTTCGCAGCATCCTGGTGTTTCAGTCATCCAAGCTCAGGCGTTCCAAGCGGATACGCAAAAGCGTTTCCCTGAGCGAATCCGAAGGTTTGCCGCATGATGTGGCGCTCTGGGATGAGTCGGCGATTTCCGCCGCTCAAAGTCGCATGGATGTGATGGAGATGCTGGACGTTCTGCCGGATGAATATCGCCAGGTGCTGGTATTGCGCGAACTTCAGCAGATGTCGTACGAACAGATTGCACAGACGCTGCAAGTTCCATTGGGAACTGTCGAATCCCGTCTATTTCGGGCGAGGCAGATGCTGAAGCAGAAGTATTCGACTTACGCTTCCTGATCGCGCCAGGCTGGTTTGTGCGGTACAATAGGTGATGGAGTCCAAATCATGAGCGCCTGTCAGGGGCTCAAAAAGATTGCGCTTTATCATGATGGTCGGCTGTCGGTGTCTGAACAGCGGGCCGTCGAAGCTCACCTATTGATTTGTTCTGACTGCACTAATGAACTTGACGATTTGGAATTGATTTCCAGACAACTCAAAGACGCGCGACTGCCGGGGGCTTCTCCGCGTTTGGTCGATCGCCTCCATTCACGCGCGGATGATCTGGACAGGATCCTGCTCACTCGATTCGTCGCCCGGCTCTCGGCCGTCGCCGCGGCAGCCCTTGTCGGCATTGGAATCTGCGTGTCTTTTTTTGGTCATAATCCCGCCGGTTCGCGTGCCGCGCTGGCATCCTGGGAACAGAGCGCCATTGCACCAGATTTGAACGGATCCAATTCCAGCACCGAAGGTCAGTTCGTTGAGTTTGTCGCGCAGGATCTGAGCGGAGGGCGGCCGTGACGAGCCTGAAGCTGGCCATCGTCATTGGATTCAGCCTGATGTTTGCTGCTGGACTGACGATTGGACGATCGCATCAACCTGCCCTTGCTCCGCACCAAAATCGATCGTGGCTCAGCGCGCAGCTCAACCTTACACCATCTCAGGAACAGCAGATGCGGCAGATCTGGTCGGATGCCGCGGCTGCACAGGGTGACAGCCGTCAATACCGCGAGCTCGATCGCCAACGCGATCTTGCTATCCGCGCGATGCTGACACCGGAGCAACGGTCACAACTCGATCAAATCAATCATGATCACGATGCGGACGTTGCCGCCTTGAATGCGCAACGCGATCGAATCGTGCAGGAAGCCAATGCCAAGACGCGTGAGATTCTCGATGATCAGCAAAGGATGAAATTCGATGAAATTGAGAATGCGCATGGACATCGCCGAGGGCTTCCGATGAAGCGGTTTCGGCAGCACTCAGCGGGCTCTTCCCTGCCAGGAACGCGTCCAGCGCAGGGGCTGTTTCAGATGCATTAGATGATGTGCGAAAAGCCAGCAACATTGGTCGGATTTTGTCGTAATGGTTGAGTAGAGAAGCAGTTTGAGCCGTTAGCCATCCAGTGGGAAGCAACTTGAAAATGAAGACACCGCAACGTCAAAACATTGCCACTGGCAGGTTTGCAACCAGCCTGAAGCGGAAGCTTTTTGCTGCCGGCGCGACTACTGGAATGCTGCTGATCGGGGCGGTCGGATGGTGTCACGCCGCAGAGAAGAACGCCGCCGGCGACTTCCGTAAAAATGTCCAACCGATTCTCTCCAAGTATTGCTTTGACTGTCACGGCGACGGCGAGAAAAAGGGAAATGTTTCCTTCGACAGCTTCAAAACGGATCAAGCCGCCGTTGAAGATCGCGAGTTGTGGTGGCGCGTGCTGAAGAATGTTCGCGCGGGCATCATGCCGCCGAAGAAAAAAGACCAGCCAACCGCCCAGGACAAAGCGCAATTAGCCGAATGGATCAAGTACGGCTCCTTTGGCATCAATGCCCAGTCGCCTGATCCCGGCCATGTCACCATTCGCCGGCTCAATCGCGTCGAATATCGCAACACGATCCGCGATTTGATGGGCGTCGATTTCAATACGACCGAAGAATTCCCGCCGGACGATACCGGCTACGGCTTCGACACCATCGGTGATGTTCTCAGCATCTCTCCGCTGCTGCTGGAAAAATACATCCACGCCGCCGAGACGATCGTGAACCAGTCCGTTCCCACCGTGGCCAAGGTCGCGCCGGAAACAACATTGCTGGCCAAGCGATTTCATGGCGAAGGGATTCGCGGCGGCGAGCGCATTTCCTTCTACAAGAAGGCCGAGATCTATTCGCTGTTTAATGCAAACAAAGCCGGGGATTATGAGCTGCACCTTGAGGTGTCGGTCAATGGTTCGTTCAATTTCGATCCCGCAAAGGCGAAGGTTGCATTCAAGGTCGATGAGAAGGAACTGCTTTCTGAAAATTATCAGTGGCAGAACCACAAAGTTTATGTTTATGACCTGAAGACACCGCTTGCCGCAGGCGAGCATCGGCTTGCTTTTAACCTGACCCCCCTCTCGCCCGCTCAAGACGTTGACAGCCAGACATCGGTTGATTTCCGCGTGGTCGCGGTTCGCGTCCGTGGCCCAATGGATCCCAAGCAATGGGTCGTCTCTTCTAAATATTCCAAGTTCTTTCCGCGGGCCGAGCCACCCACCGATCCCACTGAACGTCGCGCCTATGCAAAAGAGGTTTTGCAGGCCTTTGCCACCCGAGCTTTTCGACGACCGGTCGATCCGCAAACGCTCGACCGTCTCGTGAATCTGGCTGAGGTAACTTACAACCAGCCGGGCATGTCTTTTGAGCAAGGCGTTTCGCATGCGATGGTAGCGGTACTCGCCTCGCCGAGGTTCCTTTTCCGCATCGAGAAATCGGAAGAGGGAACGGACAAAGCGCCGTGGTCCAATGTCGATGAATATGCCCTGGCTTCCCGCCTGTCCTATTTCCTCTGGTCAACGATGCCGGACCAGGAGCTGATCGACCTGGCGGCAAAGCATGAGCTGCGCAAGAATCTTGATGCGCAGATCAAGCGGATGTTGTCGGACGATCGCTCCGAGGCTCTGGTCGACAATTTCGTCGGCCAATGGCTTCAGGTGCGCGACGTTGATGCGATCTCGATCGATGAACGTGTGGTCTTGGCGCAGGATGCCGGCAAGGAAAAGGAACTCGAGCAGCAGCTCGCGCAACTTCGCCAACGATTTGCCCAACAGCAGCAGGCGAATGCCGCCGGCGCTGGCGCGTCCAACAACGGCACAGCTGGAATCGGCCAGACTCAAGGGACGGCAGGCAAAGCAGCCGCCACCCAGCCGGCCAACGGACAGCGTCAGTTCAATCGCCAGCGGCAATTCAACCGCAACTTTTTCCGCCCCGCAGTGCAATTGGACTCGCAACTTCGCCTCGCGATGCGCCGCGAAGTTGAAATGTATTTCGATTATGTGCTGCACGACAATCGCAGCGTGTTGGAGTTCCTCGACAGCGACTACACCTTCGTCAATGACAAGTTGGCCAAGCTGTATGGCATCCCAAATGTAACCGGCCAGGACATGCGCCGGGTGATGCTGCCGAAGGACAGCCCGCGCGGCGGACTGCTGACGATGGGATCGATGCTCATCACCACTTCGAACCCAACGCGCACTTCACCGGTGAAGCGCGGCCAGTTCATCCTCGACAACATTCTTGGAATGCCCGCTCCTCCGCCGCCGGCGAATCTGCCGCCACTCGAGGCATCGGATAAGCCGGTCGATGGCCACGAGCCCAGCTTCCGCCAAGTATTGGAAATCCACCGCAGCAAGCCGCTGTGCAGTTCGTGCCACTCTCGCATGGATCCCCTTGGATTGTCGCTGGAGAATTTCAACGCCTTGGGCATGTATCGTGAGAAAGAGCGCGGCCTTCCCATCGATGCCAGCGGTCAGCTTTTGACCGGCGAAAAATTCCACGATGCTCATGAGCTCAAGAAGATTCTGGTCGAAAATCACCGCGACGACTTTTATCGCTGCCTGACGGAAAAGCTTTTGACCTACGCCCTCGGACGTGGGCTCGACTACTATGATGTCGAGACAGTGGACCAGATCGTTGATGAATTGAACCATCAGGACGGCAAATTCTCGGCCCTGATCATGGGAATTGTGGAATCAGCACCGTTCCAGGAACGGCGAAACTTCGGCAATCCGCCCGGCGAACCGGCGCGGCCTTCCCTCCAACGTGCTCAAACCCCGGATCTCAGCCATGAAACACACGCAGACAGCTAACGCACTCAGTTCCGCGCAGCGTCAAGCCAATTTGAGCCGCCGACGTTTCCTTCGGGGCCTTGGCGTGTGCATGGCTCTGCCGGCGTTCGAATCTCTGATTCGTCCAGGGATGGCGATGGCTAGCGAAACAGCCGCGGGCGGCGCAGGCACGTTGGGCGCTACCGCTGCTGGCGCGCCGCTTCGCATGGCGGTCGTCTACTTCCCCAACGGTGCGATCCAGGATGCATTCTGGCCGACCGGTGAAGGACGCGATTTCAAGCTCAGTCGCACCATGAAGCCCTTGGAGCCGCTGAAGGATAAATTCCAGGTCATCTCCGGCCTGGATGACATCAGTGCCCTGCCCGGAGCCGACGGCGCGGGCGACCATGCCCGTGCCAGCGGAACCTTCCTGACCGGCGTCCGCGTGCGTAAGACTGCCGGCGCCGATATCCATGCCGGCGTTTCGATCGACCAGGTCGTGGCCAATCAGATTGGACATCTGACTCGCTTTCCCTCGCTGGAACTGACCTGCGATTCGGTTCGCAAATCCGGCAATTGCGATTCCGGTTACTCCTGTGCCTATCAGTACAACCTCTCCTGGCAATCGCCGACTGTTCCCGTCGCGCCGGAGCCGAATCCCCGGCTGCTCTTCGAGCGCCTGTTCGGTGCCGGCTCTCATGGACAGCGCGCGGCCAATCTCAAAGCGCGACAGGCCCGCCAGAAATCGATCCTCGATTTTGTCATGGGCGACGCCAACAGCCTCGAGGGTGATCTGGGCTCGCGCGATAAGCGAAAGCTCGACGAATATCTCACGAGCGTGCGCGACATCGAAAAGCGCATCGAAGCTTCAGAGCGGTATGGCAAGATTCCCGATCCAAATGTGGAAACCCCGGAAGGTATCCCAGCCGATTTCGAGCAGTACGTGCAGTTGATGTACGACATGATGATCCTGTCTTTCCAGACCGATTCCACACGCGTCGCAACCTTCCTGCTGGCCAACGAAGGCAGCAACCGGCCGTTCCCGGAGATCGGTATTGCCGAAGGCCATCACGATTTGTCTCACCATCGCAATCGCAAGGAGATGATGGACAAGGTTGCGGAAATCGATCTGTGGTACATGAAGCAATTCTCCCGCTTCCTGACCAAGATGGAGCAAACCAAGGATCTCGACGGCAAATCGCTGCTCCACAACTCGATGATCGTCTACGGCTCCGGGAACTCCGACGGCAATCGTCACACGCACGTGAATCTGCCAATCGTTCTTGCCGGCGAAGGCGGTGGAACGTTGAACCCCGGCAAGTTTCTCAAGGCCGGCGGCCAGCCATTCACCAACCTGCTGCTGTCGATGGCCGATCGGATGGGCGTGAAAAACGTGCAACACTTCGGCGATTCATCGCGTCCGATGACGTCGATTTAAAAACAACTATGCGATTTCGAATCGCGATGCGATTGATGGCGCTGGTGATTACCACCAGCGCCATTTTTGTTGCGCGATCTTCTTACGCGCAGGTCAATCCGATTCGGCTCAATACGATTGGCTATCTGCCCGAGTCGCAAAAGCTGGCATCGATCGCCGGATCGGCAGATTCGTTTACGGTCGTTCGCGCGACAGATCATTCTGTCGCTTACTCCGGAACCGTCGGCCCGCACACGCTCAACTCCGACACAAACGAGCAGCTTTCCGTCGCTGATTTCTCGTCGGTTCGTCAGCCGGGCCAATATGTTGTCGAAGTCAAAGGCGTCGGAACCTCACCGCGCTTCAGGATTGGGCAGGATGTATATGACCAGCCGTTTCAGGTCGCAATGATGGGCATGTATCTCTGGCGATGCGGGACGGCGGTTTCCGCAACCTACGATGGAAAAACTTTTGCGCACGATGCCTGCCATCTCGACGATGGCTGGCTCGATTTCGTGGGCGGTGGCCACACGCACCAAGACGGAACGAAAGGCTGGCATGACGCCGGCGATTACAACAAGTACGTCGTGAATGGCTGCTATTCAGCCGGCGTGATGCTCCAGGCATGGGAGCGTTTTGGCGCGCGACTCAAACCGGTCCCGCTGAAGGTTCCCGAATCTGGCAACGGAACGCCCGACTTCCTCAATGAGATTCGCTGGGAGCTGGACTGGCTTCTGACCATGCAGATGGAGGATGGCCGGGTTTATCACAAGCTCAGCACCCAGCGTTTTGGCGGATTCATCAAGCCAGAGAAGGAGAAAGCTCCGCGTTTCTTTGTTCCCTGGAGCAGTGCGGCAACCGCCGATTTCGCAGCAGTGATGGCCATGGCCGCGCGAGATTACCAACCATTCGATCGGACTTTCGCGAAGCGCTGCCTCGAAGCAGCGAAAAAGAGCGAAGCCTATCTACTGGCTCATCCCGACGATCACGCTTCCGACCAGAAGGGCTTTTCCACTGGCCCCTATGCCGCGCGCGATCCAAGCTGCCGGCTCTGGGCCGACGTCGAGCTATGGGAAACAACTGGTGAGCCTCAATATCTTTCCGACTTTCAAACCCGCGCCGGTCGGCTTGGCCACAAAGTTGATCGCACCGCCGGCTGGGGAAACATGACTGATCTGGCCATGTACACCTACCTGCTCTCCGCCCGATCCGGTCGCGATCCGGCTCTCATTTCCTCAGCGCGGACCGATTTGCTGGCTGTGGCCGATCAAGTTGTCAAGACATCTTCCAATCACGGCTATGGCCGGCCCTTGGGAACCGCCTATTACTGGGGCTGCAATGGAGATGTCGCCCAACAGGTCGAAACGCTTGAAGTCGCCAATCGTCTTTCACCTCAACCCCAATACAGACAAGCCGCCCTGTCTGCTCTCAATTACCTCTTTGGCCGCAACTGCTTTGGCCGGTCGTTTGTCACCGGCTTAGGATATGGGCCGCCCCTTCATCCTCACGATCGCCGATCCGGTGCCGATGGACTTGCCTGGCCGGGCTACCTGGTCGGCGGCGGCTGGCCGCATCCGTTGGATTGGCGCGATCAACAGGAAAATTACCGTGTTAACGAAATTGCCATCAATTGGAATGCAACTTTAGTCTACGCTCTGGCTGATGTAATTGACGGGAAATAGTTCTCTCGTTTTGGCTGCTACTCCGCGCATTGCGGGACGATGGACTGTGTCCGGCGGCCAATTGGTCAGGCGATTGGGAAGATTCTTACCAGGATAGACGTATCTAATTTTACAAAACGTGAAGTAGACTGGCCCGGTCGTGCCGCGATCGGCATCACGGCGCGCACAGGGCCACACCAGGGAACCTCAAACTAATGAGGAGGATCTATGCTTCGAGGATTGCTGTCGGGAACTATCGTGTTACTTGCGGGCTCGGCGATGGCGATTGCCGCCCCCAAGGATGACGTGCAGGCTGCGGCACAAAAGTTGGCCGACGCGAATAACTATTCGTGGAAACAGACTTCGCCGCCGCCGGCTGCTGCGCCGGGTGGTGACAATGCCAACGCCGGCGGTCGTCGCGGCCGCGGCCGCGGTGGCTTTGGCTTCGGTGGACCCGTCGAAGGCAAGGTCGCGGATGGCATGGTCATGACGAAGACCGGCACCGGCGACAATGCCCGTGAGTCGATCACCAAGGGCGACAAGACCGTCATCAAGACGCAAGACGGCTGGCAGACCCCCGAAGAAATTCGCGCGGCTGCAGATGCCAATGGCAATGGTAATGGTGGCCGTCGAGGCCGTGGCGGATTCTTCGGCGCCGCGCGCGCTCCAGGTGGTCAGGCTGCGACCCTCGCCAAGTATGTCGGCGATCTGAAAGAAGCCGATGGAGCCTATCAGGGCGATCTCTCTGAAGAAGGCGCCAAGGGCTTCCTGATGGGCGGCGGCCGGCGCGGTGGTAACGGTGGCAATGGCGGTCCCGATATCAGCGACGCCAAGGGCACCGCCAAGTTCTGGGTCAAGGACGGCAACCTGACCAAGTTCGAATATCATGTGACCGGCACGATCAGCTTCAACGGCAACGATCGTCCGATCGACCGCACCGTCACCGTCGAAATCAGCGACGTTGGCAGCACCAAGATCGCGGTGCCCGAAGATGCGAAGAAGAAGCTCGAATCGTAAGCGATTCAGCTCTTGATGATTGCTTGACAATTTGCCGCCGGTGGCGACACGTCCGGTTCGCCACTGGCGGCTTTGTTTTTCGGAACGCCGACGTCCACGTCGACTTTTTTGGATGAAGAGCCGACGAGGACGTCGGCATTCCCATTGGATCCGCGGCTAATTCTTCAGGCAGGTGTCAGCGAGACGTCGCACCCGAAGCCAGTGCCTTTCGCTGAATCTCCATCAATTGCTCGCATCCCGCTACCGCCAAATCCAGCATTTCGTTCATCCGCCTGCGGTCGAAGCCTTCTCCGTTCTCAGCCGAGCCCTGAATCTCGACGAACTTCCCGCCCGCAGTGTACGCCACATTCATATCCACATTCGCCCGCGAATCGTCGAAGTAATCCAGGTCGAGTCGAACTTCATCATCGACGATGCCGACGCTGACGGCCGCCAGTTGATCGATCAGCGCTTTGCCCGGCTGATAAAGGCTCGCGTCATAGCGCGCAGGGACAACCGCCTCGATCACCTGCCCACTCGGCATCTTCATTCCCGCCTTCAGCGCGCCCGGCATTTCCGCAGGCAGACATCGCATCGCATCGACCATCGCCACATAGGCTCCGCAGATTGCCGCCGTACGCGTTCCGCCATCCGCCTGCAGCACTTGGCAATCCACCGCAATCGTATGCGGCCCGATCTTGGATAAGTCGATGATCGCCCGAAGCGATCGTCCGATGAGCCGTTGAATCTCCGTCCCACGCGAATCGGTATGACCGATCTTCGGCCAGGGCTTTCGCTGCGGCGTCGAAGCCGGCAGCATCACATATTCCGCCGTAATCCAGCCCCCGGCACGATCCTCCTTAAACCATGGCGGCACCTCTCGAGTCACCGAAGCCGTGCAAAGCACGACCGTGTTCCCCTGCTCCCACAAAACCGACCCGGCCGGAGTTTTGGTAAATCCGCGCGTCACTTTCACAGGCCGCAGCGCGCTTGGCGTTCGTCCATCATTTCGCATGGCTCGGGACTATACCGATATCGAAAACAAAACAGGAGTGGCGCGGTGCTCCGCGCACCTCAGGGCTTAGCAACGAATGATTGACGTGCCGCTACATAACTGGCGAAAAGGCCGGTGGCGTCTCGGGCCTTTTCGGCTTTCGGGTGATGATCGGCAGGATCGTGGCGACCAGCAGAATGACCGCGACGATCGGCAGCGCGCCGCTGAAGGAGCCGGTGTGGTCTTTGACTTTGGCGACGAGCTGCGGCCCGGCGATGCCACCGACACCCCAGGCGAACAGAATCCAGCCGTAGATGACACCCATGTAGCGGGTGCCGAAATAGTCGGCGGTGAAGGAAGGCATCGTTCCAAAGCCGCCGCCGTAATCGAGTAACACGATGGCAAAGAGCGTCGCGACGGCAGTCATCGAATGCAGCTCGCGAACGAAAAAGAAGATGGCGATCTGTGTGGCGTAAATCAGCACGTAGGCGAGATTGCGCCCCAGTCGATCCGAAATCGCGCCCCAGAAGAATCGGCCCAGTCCATTGAATAATGCGATGAAACCATAAACAGCCACGGCTCGGGTCAACTCGGCGCCGGTCAGCTCGCGCATGATGTTGACGGCGTTGGAAATGAAGAGGATCCCGGCCGTCACGTTCAGAAACAACATCAGCCAGAGCGAATAAAACTGCGGTGTCGCGAGTGCCTGGGCAAGGGTGAAATCATTTTCGGTGCCGCGCCGCGCGCCACTGGACGAAGATTCGGGGGGATTTGAAAGGCAGGCCGCGGCCAAGCCGCCGACGATCAGGAAGACCACGCCTGAGAGCGTGAAAATCATCATGATGGTGTGGATGTGCTGCGCGGCCATGACGATTGGCACATGGTGCGGTGCGCGACTCGCAAGCACGTCCTGGGCTTGTTTGGCTGCCTCGCGAAACGATGGAATGCTTTTAATGAGATTGTTATAGAAAAAGGCCCCGAGGCCGAAGCCCATGACGACCATGCCGCTGCCCAGGCCCCGGCGCTTGGGAAACCATTTGGTGACAGTCGCAACGGGCGTGACGTAAGCGAGGCCAAGTCCGGTGCCGCCGATGATTCCATAGGTGAGATAGATCCACCAGACGCCCAGTTGCGCCGTTCCAAGCCCGGCCAGAATATTGCCAAGACCCCAGAGCACTGCGCCGGTGACAGTGACGGCGCGCGGCCCGGAGCGATCCTGCCACCAGCCTCCGATAATTGCGCCCACACCCAGGAAGAAAATCGAAAGCGAAAAGGCGAAGGTCGTCGTCGAATTGCTCCAGCCGAAGCTGGCGATCAGTGGCTGCGTGAACAGGCTCCAGGAATAAACCGTTCCCAGGCAGATCATCGTGATCGTGCCGGCCAGCGCTACGATCCAGGGATTTCGCATAGGGGCTTCTTATTCGGGAACCCAACTAAATGCAGAAGAGCGCGTCCGTCTCAGTTTAGCCGCTACCGCTTGCGGTGCGCGTAACCGTGACCGCGCAGGAAGCGCTCCGCTAGCGCGTCGCGGCTATGATAAACTTGGCTTCTCAAACGTGTCGTCTTTCCCTGTCCATCAACTCCATCCGCTGCGCCTTGTCGCGCGCTGCGTGCTGGGGCGGGTTTCATTTAGCAATTGTTTTGGGCTTATAGGTGAAGGAGATCTGCTTTGTCTGTCGCGACTCCAGTTTGACGGAAATGTCCTTGTCTTGGGCTTCGAGGGTCGAGCTTTCGTGAAGAACAGTGATGACATATTCGCCAGCCGGCAGGCCGGTGATTTTGAACGTGCCGTCCGATTGCGTAACGGCAAAAAAGGGATTGGGCAGCACATGCACGTAAGCCGACATCCACGGGTGCATGGAGCAGCGGAAATTCATCTTGAATTCCGGCTGGCGGAAAACTTTTTCCACTACCTGATCCTTCGACGGCATTCCAAAATTGAAGAACGGGTTGTGCGAAGGCATACACATGACGTTGTGCAGCGTCGCATCGCTGTTCCGGATTTCCAGCGTCTGCCCGACCATCACCGCGACCACGTGCGGCTGATACATGCAGCCGACCTGATCGAGCAGCACCGAATGAGCCGGCGCCTTGAACTGCTTTCCTTCAAGCCCCTTACTGACGTAAACCAGCACGTTGGCGACGGTGTCATTTGAGCCATTGTGGCCAATGACGACGGAATCGTTGTTGGGCAGATCGCCGGAGTAGCAGTGTTTGCAGAAAGCATTGCCGGCGATCTCTTTAATTGGCTGCGGAGCAGGCTTTTCGCCTTTGAATAGGACAATGCCGGAAATGGTCCCACCGTCGGCATTCTCGATTCCTCCGACGTTGTATGGCGACGGAGATTGACCTTGCTCAGCAAAAGCTCCGGAAGAAAAAAGAATGAGGGCTGAAACCAATACAAACGAAAACGTCTTCATGCATTTCCTCTTAACACAATACAGAGTGGGTAAGCATTAGACCGCGGATCATGCCACTACTTCTTGGCCAGCGGCGCGGTCTTGTCGCCCGACTTGGTCTTGTCGGCGGCGACGATTTTCCAGACCGATCCGCGGGTGCTGTCAAACGGATTCCAGGTGCCATACTGGCTGGCGGCATTAGTGACGTAGAGATTGCCGTCTTCGTCTTCATTGCCGCTGGTGATGTTCAGCGAAGTGTGGAGCAGTTCCTGCATCTGCCACTTGCCCGCCTGGTCGCGCTCGAGGCCCCAGACCCGGCCACTGCCCCAGTCACCAAAGAAATAGACGCCATCGAGGCTGGGATAATCCTTACCGCGATAGATGCCAATGCCGGCGATGCAGATCCCTGAATCGGCATGGCTGTATTCAGCAACGGGCAGCACGCCAACCACCGGCGTCTTTTCGCCGGTTTGCTCCTTTTCGATTGGGAAAGGATGGGTGCCATCCATGAAGCTCCAGCCGTAGTTTTCGCCTCCCTTGCTGTTGGCGGGCTGGAAGTCGACTTCTTCCCACGTGTTCTGTCCGACGTCGGCGATGTAGAGATCACCGGTCTTGTGATCGAAGGAGAAGGTCCACGGATTGCGCAGGCCATAGGCCCAGATCTCCGGCTTGGAGCGCTGCTTGATCTTGGAGAATTCCAGCTCGCTCTTTCCGAAGAGAACCATGAGCTGCGGATCGGAGGCGTGGGCAAAGGGATTGCTGTCGGGAACGGTGTAGCGCTGGTTGCCGGTGTTGTGAACGTCGATGCGAAGCATCTTGCCCATCCAGGTGCTGATGTCCTGGCCGGTGCTGAGCACGTCGCCTTCCCAACCGCCGTCGCCGACACCGATGTAGAGATAGCCATCGGGGCCGAAGGCCATCTTTCCGCCATGATGATTGCAATAGGGATAATCGATGCGGAGGATCGGCTTCGCGGAATTCATGTCGGCTTTGTTTGGATCAGTCGCCGACACTTTGTATTGCACGATGAAGGTCGCGCCGTTGAACCACATGTCGGCGTAGCTGACGTAAAACAGGCCGTTTTCCTTGAACTTCGGATCAAACTCGATGCAGTAGAGGCCATTTTCCAAAAACTGGAAGGAAGTGTTGGCAAGATTGCTGAAGAAGGGTTCATCGAGCACTTTGCCGTTCTTGTCGATGATCTTGATGATGCCGGGGCGCTCGCAGACAAAGAGCCGGCCGGTGCCGTCCTTGGGACTCGCGACGTGAATCGGATCGACAAATCCGCCGGCCACTTCGACCAGTTGGATCGCCGGGTTTCCCGGAAGCTTACCGCCGGGATGCGCCGTGTTGGAAGCCGAATCGGCTTCGGCGCTGCGCGCGTTAGGTGAAAGAGTTGCTACAAGAGCTGCCGCGAACAAAGTCAAAACGACCCGGCCGAGATGAGTGGTCATGTCTCCTCCGCGAAGGTTCGCTGCACATTTGGAGGCAGACGTCTGATCCGAGGCACGTCTGCCGAGTGCAGCAGGTTCATTGAGATCAAATAAGAAGGGCAATCGAATTTGCGGCAAACGTACCGCGCGGGCGGAGCGTGTCAATCCTGAAATGAAGACGATGGGTCCAGTCTGCAACTTTCAAATAAATGCCTGTCATTTCTTTTCGCTGTCCGCTTGAATGGCGGACATCGTCTGTATAATCCGCCCCATGATTTTGGCGGGGATAGATGAGGCAGGATACGGGCCGGTGCTTGGGCCGCTGGTTGTTGGATGCTCGGCATTTGAAGTGCCCGGCAATCCGGATGAAGCGCCACCCTGCGTGTGGAAACTGCTGCGCAAGCATGTCAGCAAAACGCGATCGAAGTCAGGCCGGAAGATTCATGTAAACGATAGCAAGCAGGTTTATTCGCCGGGCATTGGGCTCAAAGAACTCGAGCGATCGGTGCTGACGATTCTTGCCGCCAGCGGAGAATTTCCAGGCGATCTGACCGCCCTGTTGTCGCGGCTTTGCGGAGCGGTGCTGGAGACGGTGGAGAAATATCCGTGGTATGTGCGGTCAGACGCTGAATCTTTTCCCTTCGAGCAGGATGCCGTTTCGGTTCGCATGATGGCCAATGCGCTGAAGCTGGAAATGCAGCGCGTGAATGCGCGATGCGTTCATGCCGGCGCGCGGCTCGTTTGCGAAGCAGAACTCAACCGCATGTTTGATGCGACGCGTAATAAGGGCAGCGTGCTCTTTACGCAGGCGGCAAGTCATATCGAGCATCTGTTGAGCAACTTTGCCGATCAAGGGTTGATCATTACCTGCGATCGGCATGGTGGGCGCGAACATTATGGTTCGCTGCTTCGGCTGATGTTTCCGGATTGGTCTTTAGAGATCGATCATGAAGTGTCGGAGCACAGCCAGTATCGGCTCTGCCAGGGAAGGCAGACGGTCATCATTCATTTCCGCGAGAAGGCCGAGGCGCAGTGCCTGCCGGTGGCGTTTGCGTCGATGATCAGCAAATATCTTCGCGAGGCGATGATGCGGCGATTCAATGCCTGGTGGGCAACGCAGATGCCTGGAATCACGCCGACTGCCGGTTACCATGGCGATGGCACACGGTTTCTTGGAGAAATCGATCGTCGGCGTCGGGAACTGGGCATTTGCGACGCGCAATTGATACGATCGCGATAGACGGAGGATTCATGGCGGTGGAGTTGTGGTCGGATCGAGTTGCAGTTGCGCGACCGGCTAACGATGCGCAGTTGGCCGAGGACATCGGCACCGTCGAGGAGATGCTGGCCCAGCGGCCACTGGATGCGGTCGTCGATTTTTCGTCGATGACGTTTCTCGGCTCAACCGATTTATCCCGCCTGATTGGACTGCGAAAAAAGCTGAATGCGGTCGAATCCAGGCTGCTGCTTTGCGGGGTGACCCACCAGCTTCACGGCACCTTCCATGTGACCGGACTCACCAAGATTTTTACATTTTCCAATGATGTGAGCACGGCCTTGGCCAGCCTGCAGTTGGGGCAGTAGACCAGGCAAATCCTTACCGTTCTCACTCATATCGACATATCTGAATTCGTTGTAAATCATTGCAATCAAATGACATGAGGGTGTCGGATCGGGCAATTGTGCACAAATCGTCGCACGTCCGATTAGAATTAGCCTTTCACCGTGGCTTAAGGTAATCTAAACTTTCGTCCCAACGATTTTGTTATCCCGCGGATTTCTCGGAGACCATTTTTATGGCCGACGCGCTCAAGCAGAACGAGGCACAGCCTCTGGAAGATCTGGAGCATTGGGAAGAGTTTCTCAAGACTCGATATCCAGAGCCGCAACCTGCGATGGCGACCGTTGGCGGTGAGCCCGAGGGCGCGTTTCAGCCGAAGCGCGACAAGAAAAAATTTCGCGACTATCGCGCCGAGGCCCGGCCAAGCGTGAAAGAGTTTTATCGACTCAATCACACGAATCAGACGCTCGATTTTGTGCTGGAAAAGAAGCGCCAGTTTCTGCCGCGCAATAAGCGCAAGATGGGCATTTGGGAGGCGATGGAGTATCTGAACACGCTGGTCGATGACAGCGATCCGGATACCGATCTTTCGCAAATCGAGCATCTGCTGCAAACGGCCGAGGCGATTCGCGCCGACGGTCATCCGCGTTGGATGATTCTTACGGGGCTGATTCACGACCTGGGAAAAATTCTTTGCCTGTGGGGTGAGCCGCAATGGGCGGTGGTGGGCGATACGTTTCCGGTCGGCTGCGGATATTCAGACAAAGTCGTCTTCCCCGAATTCTTCGTCTACAACCTCGATTACCAAGTCCCCGGCCTTCAGACTTCCTGTGGCGTTTATCAGGAAAGTTGCGGGCTGGACAAAGTGCACCTGTCTTGGGGTCACGACGAGTACATGTATCATGTAACGCGCGAATATTTGCCTGAGCCGGCGCAATACATGATCCGGTATCACTCGTTCTACGCGGCTCACCGCGAAGGCGCTTACGATCACCTGATGAACGATCACGATCGCGAGATGTTCGAGTGGGTGAGGAAGTTCAATCCGTATGACCTGTATTCCAAAGGCGAGGAAAAGCCGAACGTCGAGGCACTTCGGCCGTTTTATGAAGAGCTGATTGCCGAGTATTTTCCGCCGATCGTGCGGTGGTAAAAGAACCGCGCGTCCTAAAAAAGAAAATCAAAAGCAAACAGCGTGTCCGACAGCGACACGCTGTTTTGCTTCCCGCCCCGGGTTGTGTTCCGAATCGGTGATTTATTTTCGAGCAGGCGTCGGGCGACGCGGTTCGAATCGTCTCGGGCCTGGCCTGCCATCGGGCCGGTTTTGTGAATCCGTTGGCGGTCCTCCCTCGGTTCCGTTCCTGGGCGCTGGCCCATTCTGCCCCTTTTCTTCTCGCGCCTTTTTCTTCCAGTAATTGGCGCGCTTCAGCTTGATCTCCTCGGGCAGCGGATTGGCGCGGATGAAGACCGCCGTCTCCTGAAGCATTTTGAAAAATGCTGAAAAATCTTCGCTGAAAACATACAGCCGCGTTTTGCGCACCTCGCCGCTGTTTTTATCGCGCTTCCCTTCGGTCAGCACGACGAAATGATTTCCATTTCCGGCGCGCTTCACTTGGGCGGCGTAAGTGCGGGGGCCGACCGACTTGAAATAGGTTTGAAACAGGATGTCGGAATCTTGTTTGCCTTCCGGTTTCGACGGACTTGCCACGGCAGACATGTGAACCTCCATTCCCGAAAATCAAAGACGTGAAAATCCTCGCGCGTTGCGCCACGACTGGCGCAACGCGCTGAACGGATTAACTGTTGACGTTTACAGCAAAGTTAGTTGTAGCTGCGCAGAACGCCGATCACGACGCCCTGAATTTTAAGGCGACCAGCATCGACAATCCGCGGCTCCATCGACTTGTTGGCCGGCTGAAGACGAACCTTGCCGCCGGACTCTTTATAGTAGCGCTTGAGCGTCGCTTCGCCGGTGTCCAGCAGTGCGACGACCTGCTCGCCATTGCGGGCGTTCTCGCGCCGTTCGATCACGACGTAATCGCCGTCGCACAGATGATCGTCGATCATCGATTCCCCTCGCACGCGAAGAACATAGACGCCGTTCCGCGAATGAAACATCTGTTCCAGATCGATCTCTTCGCGGTTCTCGACGGCTTCGATGGGTGAACCCGCCGCGATGTTGCCCAGCAGCGGGAGCTTGGTCGAACGCTCCTCGTCAGGCAGCTTCTCATCGGCGATGATCTCAAGGGAGCGAGCCTTGTGCTTATCCCGCCGCAACACGCGCTTTCGCTCCAAGGCCCCGACATGCTCGAAGATGGTCACTTTGCTGGTGCCGAGCTGATCGGCCAGTTCCTGCATGGTGGGAGCGTAACCATGGAGATGGCGATAATTGCGAACGGCAACGAGCACGTCCAACTGCCGGGGGGTGAGATTCATAGCGTTTCGATCCTTCTGCTAGGGCTTTTCCAAAACGCGCCCGGCCTTCATAGGCGGAACCGTTTGGATGCTGTTCTTGCAACATTACCCTAACATACGAATTGAGTCAACAAAAATTTTCGAAAAAAGGTGGAAATGTGATTTGGCCGATAGCAGTAATGCGTTGCCCAGGGAAGGAAGAGCATGGATCTGGCTAGCAGTATCTCAAGTTGGCAGCAGTCCCAGGTGCAATCATCCGCGCAGATGCTGGTGATGGCAAAGGTGCTGGATTCAGAACGGCAGGAGGGAGCGGCAGCATTGCAGCTCCTGCAATCGGCGTCATCCGCCACCTCCCAAGGCTCCAATCCCTTTGCCGCGATGGGCTTGGGGAATCAGCTCGACGTGCAGGGGTAAACGTCCAACTCTCAAAAATAAAATCGGCTGCGGCGGCTTGTAAGCCGAATTCTGTTCTCATTGCGCGCAAGCGCAACGAGGACGACCATTTATCTGGGGCGCGCGTTGCCGCGCGCCTCAAGCGACCTACCCGCGGATGATAGCGCCTTGGGCTCCAGGCTCTCCGCTTATTTGGTCTTGCTGCCGGTGGGGTTTACCTTGCCGCTCGGGTCACCCCGAAACGCGGTGCGCTCTTACCGCACCATTTCACCCTTACCAGAGGCAATCTTCCCAGCCCTTCAATCAATGAGAGTCGGCAGGATTGCCCCGGCGGTATCTTTTCTGTTGCACTTTCCGTCGGATTGCTCCGCCTTGATGTTATCAAGCACCGTGCCCTGGAAGATGCCAGTGTGACCCGGCATTTCCCGCAGTTCGGACTTTCCTCACCTCGAAGCAGCAAAAAATGCCGCCCGAGGCGCGGCCATCACCGCCGCCGCAACCGATAAACATTATAACCGAGAAAACTGGAGACGCACCGACATGGCTCACGATGTCCTGGCACACATTCCGATCTTCGCCCAGCTTGCCCCTACGCAACGGGCCGAGCTGGCCCTGCTGCTGAAGGAGCGGTCCTACCCGGCCAATCAGCCGGTCTTCTGGCTGGGCGAAAAGGGAGATGATTTCTACATCGTCCACAGCGGAAAAGTCACTGTCTCCGCGCCGGATGAAAGCGGAAAAGAAGTGATGCTCGCGACGCTCGGGTCGGGCCATTTCTTCGGAGAAATCTCACTTCTCGACGGCGGCCCGCGCACCGCTACCATTCGCGCCATCAACGACACGACCCTGCTCGCCCTTCAGCGCGCCGACTTCCTCAAATTTCTCGAAAGCCATCCTTCGGCCGCCATTCACATGCTCACGATTCTCGGCCAGCGCCAGCGCGACACGCTGGAAAAGATGCGCGGCATCCGCAACGTCAATGAAGCGGTGGAAGAAAGCCGAACGCGCTGGCAGGTCGTTGCTGAATACATCGCCAATATGACGGCCACTCAGTGGTTCGTCATGTTCAACATTCTCTTCTCCGCGATCTGGGTCGTTTACAATTTATATTGCGAGAAATGGATGGGGCGCAAGCCTTTTGATGAAGCGCCCTTCGGCTTACTGGGTTTCATCATCACCGTCGAAGCATTGTTCATTTCGCTGTTCGTCTTGATCAGCCAAGCGCATCAAGGCGTCCGCGATCGCATCCGTGCCGATCTCGATTACCAGGTGAACCTGAAGGCCCATCAGGAAGTGATGCAGCTTCACCAGAAGGTCGATCGCCTCCAGGCGGCCATCGTGCAGGCTAAGGCCAAAGAGCCAGAGCCGGCATAGATGTCGCTTGAATGGAGAAGGTGATTGCCGGGTACCGGTATAGCGTATGATTGCGGCTTGGGCGTTCTATGACCAAAGCCGATCAAATCCGCCAGATCGAAGAGCTCTCGCTCAACGCGACGCCGGCTATGAGCGAACTGGTTCACGACGGCTGGCTTCTACGCCTGACCGGCGGCGCCACGCGACGCGTCAACAGCGTGCAGGTGCTCTATCCCGGCATCCTTCCTCTGCAGGAAAAAATCGCCTTCTGCGAGTCGATTTATCATGCGAAAAAACTGCCGACGATCTTCAAGCTCACTCACGCGGCTCAGCCGCCGGAGCTTGATTCGGCTCTCGAAAAAGCCGGCTACGCCATGAGCCATGCGACGTGGGTGCAGACCTGCGCGATGGAGAAAACTTCAGCCGACCATCAAAAGATTCTGCATTGGGATGATCCCGGCGACGAATGGATCAAAGCCGCCGCCTGCGCCAAAAGCGTAGCTCCCTCAGCCCTCGCCCGGCACCGCGCGCTGGTGTCGGCGATTCAGTTGCCCGTTCAATACATGGCCATCCAGGAAGATGGCGTCGCCTGCTCCTGCGGATTTGCCGTCTTGCAGCGCCCATGGATCGGCCTCTTCGACATCAACACGCGCATCGATTGTCGCAATCGCGGACTTGCCCAGAAATTGGTGAGCGCTCTTCTCGCCTGGGGCAAAACGAACGGCGCAAGCGATGCCTATCTACAGGTCGAAGAAAACAACTCCCCCGCCCGCCGGCTCTACGACAAGCTCGGCTTCAAAGACAACTACCGCTACTGGTATCGAATCGCCACCGGCTCCAGCGGGTGAGCCGACCGTCGTTCATCGCGATTCGTGAGACAAACGGGACGCGCGGTGCGCAAGTGTCCCGCCGCGCCCCAATTGGCCCCCTCATCGCAAGTCCAGCCTCTTCAATCGGATACAATAGTACGTCACCGTACATGGAACAAAATGAGACAAAACGGGGCGCTTTTCGCGCATTTTTGACCCTAAAAACGCCTCATTTTTTGGCGATAAGTATTGGCCAATAAACAATTTATGATATTACGCAATTTTTTGACAAACACGGCCGCGCGCCCCATTTCTTGCCTATCTTGCCGGAGGTCCGCCCCCTCTCCCCCACCAGCCAGCACCAAGGACTTCCACGCAGAAATTCGCGGCAGCGTGGCGCGCGACAAGGTTCTTTCGCCGCCGGTAACGCGCTTCTCCGTCAAAGCGCAGGGCACGACCCGCCAATCCAGCGGCAGATCATTGCTCCGCCAATCACATCCTTAAAGTCCCGATTTCTTCAGCCGGCGAACCGTCGCGACTTTCTAGCTGTATCTAATACTGTTACACTATAAAGAAAGGCGCACTTGTCCCATTTACCGTTTCCGGGTGCTTTTCTTCCGCAAAAACCCGTGTGTCAGACGCGCCCCGCACCGCGGCCATGCCTCAAAGCGCGATATGCGTGGATCTTCAGGTTGAACTACCGAGGGGCTTCGATTGAATATTGCACGTGTGCGCCGAGCTTCGCGCAAGGTGGTCGAGAATCGGCGCGGCTTTACGCCGATCCTCAAGGCATGAGCTAACAAAGGATGAATAAGAGCGGAACAATCACGATTTCACTTTCAGCCGGGTCACTGGTATTGGGTGCCACGTGGCTGGTTTGTTCAGAACTTAATTCTGGTGAGGACCTCTTATTCTACCTCTTTTTTTCAATTCCTGTGTTGTCGTTTCTGGGCATCTGATACAGCTGCAAGCGTGTTCTTGTGAACGACGAATTGCGACCGATCCTCCTTGCCGGTGGTTTCGTTTCGGCATTGGTTTTTTGTTCCTTTTGGATCTACCTGATCTACGAGTTCCTTCACTGGACAGGAAGTTGAAGCATGCCGGCATATTTGTGACTGACTTCAGGAATTGAACTAAAGATGCCAGGAACGTGTCAGGGACTGTTAATTGGAATTAATCGCCTCGCGCCAGGAGCCAAAGCAAAGCTTGTAGACTCCGGCGGTCGGCGGTCACCGAGCGGGATTGTGAAACAGGTCTAGATACTCGTACGCGTCACTGCCCGCCCACCACGGCAAATTCGGCGCGACCGGCGGCATCAGCTCCACGTGCCCGTCCGCAAAGCACTGGTTACCCTTGCCAAGATGACGGTGGGTAAACGAGAAATTATCAGTCCCTATCCCGGTGCCGTTAACCCCGGGCCCCTCATTAGCCATGTAATCAAAATCAAGCCGATCAGCATTCTGTATCTCGATAATCAGGATCTTTCGGTCGGGTCGAGAGATGTCGGTCATGCGGATTCCCGGCGGATTCTTAAAGACGCTTTCATTGATAAAGGGCGTCAGTGGCCCGCGCATTTCGCAATTGAAGCAATAGCTGAAATTTCGAGTTGGGTAGTAACCGACTTGTGGCGTGGTTCCGACTTTACCCCCAACTAACGCCGTGGCGACCCCGTCGTCGCCGGGGCAGAAGAAAGTTTGGGCGCGGTCACTCGTGCTTGAGCCCAAAAAATCCCAGAGGCTCCCGCGATCAAAATCGAGGCCGCCGCCTCCATAAGCGACGCACGAACCTGGCTCAAGGCCGCCTGGGTACCCCTTTTGGCCTGGAATTGGCAATTTACCGAGCGTGTTGGAATACATGACACACGCCATATAGATCTGGCGCATGTTGCTCGCGCACTTGACGACTCGCGCCCTGTCCCGAGCCCGAGCGATCGTTGGAAGCAGAATCGCCAACAGCACCGCGATGATGCCGATGACCACCAGCAGCTCAACCAGCGTAAATGCACGGCTCCGAGATGAACAACGCGCTGGATACCACATCATGGGACCTCCGCGTCGTACGGCTGCGCTTTGAAGTGAAGAACAATCCGCAATTCTATAGCAAGAACATGAAAGGATGATGAGAGATCAGGAATTTGAGCAGTGGTTCAGCACGTCCTTCGCGCGCCGCGGGCCCGCCCCAGCGAGCGGGCAACGCGCGCATCCCGTGCGGCGCGCTTCTCGGGGTGCGCTCATGGGATTCCCACTCTCGATGAATCTGGTTGCAGAACATGGGAGAATCCGAATTCAGGAATAATCGGTATCCCTGAGCGTTTGGGCTTGTGAACTTGCCACCGGCTCGCGGGGGGTTTGTTGGATGAAGGCTTACCTTAGCGTCTGCTCTATTTTTAAAGATGAATTACCGTACCTGGAGGAATGGCTCCGCTTTTACAGCCTGATCGGCGTCGAGCATTTCTACCTGTACGACAACGGCAGCACCGACGCTTTCAAGGCGGTTCTCGGACCGTGGGTGGCAGCGGGAAAGGTCACGCTGCACCAGATCTCCGTCCCCGCGCCGCAGAGGCCGGCCTACGGACATTGCCTCAGCAGCTACGGCGGCGACAGCCAGTGGATGGCCTTTGTTGATGTGGACGAATTCCTGTTTTCACCGATGCAAACCGATCTGCGCGTGTTCTTGAGAGATTTCGAGGATTCGCCGGCCGTTGTCGCAAATTGGGTCATGTTCGGCGCATCGGGCCATCAGCAAAAGCCGGCGGGTCTGGTCACGCTCAATTATTCGATGCGCTGCGAAGAGCAATTATGCACTTTTGAGCGCGCTCTGCTGAAGCAGCCGGATTTGGACCCATCGCGAGCCGAGAACTATCACCCAGTCTGCGGGCATATTAAGTCGATCGTGAATCCGCGCGAGGTGTTGGCGGTCTGCACGCCTCACCATTTTCTTTACCGCGACAAACGACCGGCCGTCAACGCGGCGGGCGCGCCCGTGTCCGGCCCGTTCTGCGATGAGGTCAGGATCGACCGCCTTCGCGTGAATCACTATTTCTCAAAATCGATTGAGGAATTTCATCGCAAGCTGAGCCGAGGCCGCGCCGATACCGGCGGCAAATATGACATGGCTCAAATGATGGAGCGCAATAAACTCTTCGACCAAATCGCTGATACGACGATCGTTCCCCTCGGCCGCTCGGTGCAGGCTGCCATGAATCGGGCCGTATAACGCGCTGCGACGCGGGAGGCTTTACCTGCCCCTCCCGTCCTGGCGTTCAAATCACTAGCGGCTCGGATTATGAAACAGGTCTAGATACTCATACGCATCGGTGCCCGCCCACCACTGCTGGTAATAGGGGATCGGCGGCATCATCTCCACATGTCCGTCCGCGAAGCACTGGTTGCCCTTGCCCAAGTGTCGGTGAGTGAGGTTGAAATTATAGCTTGGCGTGGCAGTCCCCAACGTCACTGGCCCGGCATCGGCCATGTAATCAAAATCGAGCCGATCTGGGTTGTCGACCTCGATAATTAGGATTTTTCTGTCCGGGCGACTGATGTCAGTAAAGCGGATACCAGGCGGGTCCTTAACGACTGCTTCATTAATGAACGGCAGCAGGGGCCCGCGCATCTCGCAGTTAAAGCAGTAGCTGAAGTTTCTGTCGAAAAACCACTGGATTGATGGCTTAGTTCCCACCTTTCCACCGCCGATCGCCGTGCCCGAGCCATCGTCCGAAGGGCACATAAATGTCGCCCTCCGATCCGTCTTGCTTGATCCCAGGAAATCCCAGAGGCTGCCTCGCTCAAAATCCAGCAGGCCACCATTTCCGTAGGCGACACACGAGCCTGGCTCAAGACCGCCCGGATACCCCTTTTCACCGGGGATTGGCAATTTGCCGAGCGTATTGGAGTACATGACACACGCCATGTAGATCTGGCGCATGTTGCTCGCGCATTTGATGGCTCGCCCCCTGTCGCGCACCCTGCTCATGACCGGCAATAGAATTGCCAACAGCACCGCGATGATGCCGATGACCACCAGCAGTTCGACCAGAGTGAACGCTGAACGACTACTGCGGGCTTTCATAACTCGCTCCCTTCGAAACGAGCAGGTACACGCGTAGCTACGAATCATCAGCGATCGGGATTATGAAAAAGATCAAGGTATTCGTACGCATCACTGCCTGCTTCCCACGGCAGGAACGGTGCGATGGGCAGCATTAGCTCCACGTGCCCGTCGGCAAAGCACTGGTTGCCCTTGCCGAAGTGGCGATGCGTGAACGTCCTGTCTTGAACATCGCCGATTATCTTTGGGTCTTTGAGCCGTGGACCCTCGTTTGCCACATAATCAAAATCCAGGCGGTCGATCTGCTGTATCTCGATGAACAGGATTTTCCGCTCGGGGCGGGAGATATCGGTTATCCGAATGCCGGGCGGATCGTGGGAAACAGCTTCAATGCTTTCCGGATCCAGCGGGCCGCGCATCTCGCAGTTAAAGCAGTAGCTATAGTTCCTGCGGCCACCCGTGTATGCAATGACGTGCGTGCTGTGGCCAATTGTTGTCGGCGAAATGTAATAATCCTCATCAGATGGGCACTGGAAGATGGCTGCACGGTCGGCCGGGCTCGATCCGAGGAAAGCCCAGAGGCCACCCCGCTCGAAGTGTAAGCCGGTGCCTCCATAGGCAGCGCACGAACCCGGCTCAAAGCCGTTTGGGAATCCGCTTTCGCCGGGAATCGGCAATTTGCCGAGCATATCGGCATACATGACGGACGCCATGTAGATCTGCCGCATGTTGCTGGCGCATTTGACGGTATGTGCCCTGTCCCGCGCCCGCGCGATCGTCGGCAGCAGAATCGCCAACAGTACGACGATGATGCCGATGACCACCAGCAGCTCAATCAGCGTAAATGCACGGCTCCGAGATGAACAACGCGCCGGATACCACATCATGGAACCTCCCGCGTCGTACGGCTCGCTCTGAAGTGAAGAACAATCCGCTATTCTATAGCAAGAACATGAAAGGACGATGAGAGCCCAAACTACGCTCCTAAAGCTCGGTGCCCACCCCAAAGGGAGAGCTAAAGGAGAAGGCAGAGCGGGCGGGAGAGAAAATTTTAACCCCAGCTTGATGGTGTCTCTCCCGACATTTCGCTTGCATGAGCGAGGCCGGAAAACGATCCATTACAGTACGGCGAAAACAAACGGTGAGGCGCGAATTCGTTAATTGCCTTGAGGCGACGACTCCTGCGCGAAGCCGCAAGCGGCGGGCGGGGTGTCGCGATACTGCTTGGGGCGCTCAACGTTCGATCAATTTCGCCAGGAGCTCCGCGTAATAGCTGATAATCAAATCCGCTCCCGCGCGCTTAATTGCGACCAGCGACTCGACGACCGTGCGATCGCGATCGAGCCAGCCATTGCGGGCGGCGGCTTCGATCATGGCGTATTCGCCGCTGACCTGATAAGCAACCAGCGGCACATTCACCTTCGGCCGCAGCGCGGCAATGATGTCCAAGTATGCCGCCGCGGGCTTGACCATCACCATGTCGGCGCCTTGTTCGATGTCGAGCTGCGCTTCGAGCAGAGCTTCAGTCACTCCGCGCGCGGGATCCATCTGGTAGCTTCGCCGATCGCCAAAAGCGGGGGCCGAATCGGCGGCATCGCGGAAGGGACCATAGAACGCGCTGGCATATTTGACGGAATAGGCGAGCAGCGCGACTTCTGCGAAACCTGCCGCGTCGAGTCCCGTTCGCAATTGTCCGATCGCCCCGTCCATCATGCCACTGGGCGCTATCACCGCCGCACCGGCCCGCGCGTGGTTCACCGCCTGGCGGACGAGCAGTTCGACCGTCTGGTCATTGGCGACGGTCGAGCCGTCGGCGGAAAGTGGCCCGCAATGGCCATGACTGGTGTATTCGCAGAAACACAAATCGGTGATACCTGCCATGGGGAGCTTGGCGCGCTGCGCTGCCTGGAGCAGTTGGCAGACGACATTCTGCGGATCGAGCGCGGCGGATGCCTGGGCATCTTTCTTCTTGGAATCGATGACGCCAAAGACGAGGTAGGCCCCGAATCCTTCATCCGCGCGCCGCTTGAGCCAATCGAGGGCCACATCCACCGACATTTGGAAAATGCCGGGCATCGAAGGCACTTCGTTCCGCTGCCCCGTGCCCTCGCGCACAAAGATTGGCACGATGATGTCAGCTCGGCGCAGGCTTACGCCCTGCAGCATCGTTCGTAGCTGCGGCTGCAATCGCAATCGCCGCGGTCGGATGGGCAGATTCATAGATGGAGGATTATAGAGCGAGTTAAGAGCGCAGACACGTGGCTGTCCGGAACGCCGACGTCCACGTCGGCATCTTTCCGATGAGGTGTCGACGAGGACGTCGGCGTTTTGGATATGATGGCCGCGGACGGCTCAGCGTCCTTGTGCCTCGATCCGCTTGAAGTAAAAAAGCGAATCAGTCGCGCGCTGGCCGACGAGATGGAGACTGACGGGATATTTGAGCTTGCAGTCGCGAAAGAAATTGAAGATCGCTTCGCCATACCGATGCTGGCGTTCGAGATTGGAATTGACCTGGTCTTCCAGCTCCGCCGGGATCAGTCGCTGGCGGTCGTAATCCCATTGCGGATCGATGCGCACGATTAGATGAGCTTCTTCCCAATCGATCGGGTAGCCAAGCACGTACCCCTCGCCCGTGCGAGGCGTGTAGAACCAATAGCAGAGGAACCGGTCTTTCCAAACGGTGGAGACGGCGTTTTCGGCGCCGGTGATCAGGCGCGCATGCGACGTGCGAATCGCCTGCCCCGAAAGCGGCTTGCAGACCCAGACCTTGCGCTCGCGGCAATCGTACAGCCCCACGTGTGGATATTTGCCGTTAAATTTGTCGGTGCAGAATCGCGGATTGACTTTGGGGCCGGCGGATTCGTCTTTCTTCCCAATGCCGAACATGAAAATCCATTCGGTCGGCACCTGACGCGATGATCCATCGCTTGGCGCATGGGCACCAATGCATTTAGGCCGTCGTCTAGTTGTCAGGTCGCTCGATAGACCCTCGCGGTTCGGTTGTGGTTCCCGCGGCTACTTTACCGTAACGATGTAGGGCGACACCAGTGCCACCGGCCGGCGCTGGAAAAGTTGAATCATTTCGATCTGCCGGCGGACCGTCGGGCTCAGTTGCGGGAGAACCGCCGACATCAGATTATCCGCCTGGAGCTGTACCTTCGGCTTAAACGGGAAAGCCGCATCGGCGCCATTGCCCATCAGCAGATCGGCCAGCGTCTTGGGAGCCGGCAGCACGCGGATGTCATACTGCCCCGGCTCCAGCGTCGCCCGCTTGGCGGCATACGCGATGGTTTCATCGAGCCCGCCAATTTCATCGACGAGCCCAAGCTCTTTGGCTTGCGGCGCGACGAAGATACGACCCTGCGCCACCTTGTCGATGTCTTTGATCTTGCCGGTGCGGGTGGTCATCACGCGCTGGGTGAACTGGTGATAGGTCTGCGTCATCCAGTTGGTCACCATTTCGCGCTGATGATCGGTGAACGGCTCGCTCGAGCTGAAAAGCCCCGCGTTTTCGCCGGCGGTGAACGGCTGGGTATTGATGCCCAACTTGTCGTAGAGTCCTTTGAAGACAAATTTGCCCCCCACTACGCCGATCGAACCGACGATGGCCGACTGGTCGGCGAAAATCCGGTCGCCGGCCGAGGCCAGGTAATATCCGCCGCTGGCGGCCATGCTTCCGACGCTGATGATGACCGGCTTCTTGTCGGCCGCGTGACGCACCGCCTGCCACATCACTTCGCTGGCCAGAGCGCTTCCGCCGGGCGAATCGATGCGAAGGACAATCGCCTTCACGTTGTCATCGCGCGTTGCTTCGCGGAACACTTTGCGAATCGTCTCTGAGCCGACGCCTTCATCGCTGAGGAGCCCGCCGCCGCCGCTCCCGTCAACGATCACACCCTGTGCATAAATCAAGGCAATTTCTGGCTTGTCCGACTCCGGCTGCGGCTTTTTCATCAGCAGCGAAAAAAGCCCCATGGGATTCGACAAATCCACCGCCTCACGCGGCGGGCGCCCGTAATCGGGCAACAGATTCACCTGCCCGCCGACGGATTTCCCCATCAGCTTCCGCAGGCCATCTTCATCCGTCAGCTCATCGACAAGTCCATCTTTCTTGGCTTCATCCGCGGTGACGATCGATTGATCGATCAACTGCTTGACCTTCGCCGGGTCAAGATGCCGATTGTCGGCAATCCCCTGGACGATTTCGTCATAGAGCCCCTGCGTCAGGCGGGTCAGTTCGCCCTTCAATTCATCGCTGGGGTTGGTGCGGACATATTCTTCATCTGCGCCTTTGTATTTTCCGATCTGCACGTAGTCGGCCTGGACGCCGAGCTTATCGAAGAGGCCTTTATAGAAGGTCGTCTCGAGCCCGACGCCGGGGATCATGATCTCGCCGCCCTCGAGCAGGCAGACTTTGGAAGCGGCACTGGCGACGGTGTAAGCATCGGTGTCATAGCTGTCGGCATAGACGAAGGTCTGCTTGCCCTGCTTCTTCAGCTCGAGCATCGCCTTTCGGATTTCCTGGGCCTGCGAAAAATTCAGGCTGCTCTCGGCCCCGAAGGTGATCAGGACGCCTTTGATTTCCTTGTCATCGCGCGCCTGATGCAGCCGATCAATCAGCGAGCGAAGCGTGAGCGATTCGCTGTCGCCACCAAACAGCGAAAAATCCAGCGGCTTTTCCAGCACGGGGCGCGACAGATCGAAGTAAGCGACCTTCGGCTTGCTGTTCTCTTCCTGCTGCGCCTCTTTGAGCTTCTTAATCAGCTCGCCGGGCGTGGGAAGCTTGTCGTCCTTCTTGGCCTTGTCGGTGTTGTTGGAGATCGGTTTTTCCGGAGGCGTCTGCTTCGAAGAAGCCGGATTATCCGCCGGCGGATTAGAGTTCGACTTATCGTCAGCCCAAACCAAACCCGTCACCATCAACAACGCCACGGCAACCAGGAATTTCATTGCATCTCCTGTGCGAACCGAATCGACCCACAATGGGTTAATATTAAGGCGGTAGATGGAAAAGGGCAAAACGGAGGAACCCGATCGGAAGGCCAGCCGCGACCATTTTCTACTGCCCCGTCGGTGCGCGGCGTCCTCTGCCGTTTACTGACCGTGTTCTTTCGATACGCAACGTCGTCATTAACAGCTATGACGCGTTCGATTTCATGCGACGGCGCTTACGCTAACTTTTAGAGCGCGCTCAGTAGCTGCAACTGCTTGCAGTGCGCGTCAAAGACGCGCCGATCGGAAGAGTTCTTGCAACGCCGCCGGTGCTGTCTAACTACCGCGCATCGCGTCCGTCCATCTGCATTCCCATCGGCTTCCACGCCGCCCGGCTCCCGTCCATGGCGCATTGATAGCGAAGCGGCTCGACGACATGCGCATCGGTGCCATCGGGACGAATCACCCACACGGGCCGCTTGTCGCCCTGCGGGTGGGCGTAGACTTGCTCCATGCGCGCCTTGTTTCGCCAATACATTTCGTCGGTGTAGCGGAAGCTGATCCATTTTCCATCGGGAGACCAGGCCGCGGGGGTGCAGACCTTCCCCAGGCGGGTGAGCTGCCGGGGCGGAGCCGATCCATTCGCATCGACGATAAATAATTCGAGCGCCTCGCCCTTCTTGAATGAGTAAACGATCTGCTTTCCATCAGGCGACCAGCTCGGGAAAATGGCGCCCCATGGATTTGCCTCTTTGACAATTTGATGTTTGTTCGAGCCGTCGGCATTCATGACGAAGACGCTGACGCCGCCCGGCACTTCGCCGGTGTAGGCGATGAGAGTGCCATCGGGCGAGAGACAGGGATCGTGCCCTTCGCCCAGGACCTTCAGGTCCGAGCCATCCGGCTTGATGCTGGCCATGCGCGGCTTATCTCGATGAAGGCCAAAGACGATCCGGTCGCCGACCCAGCTTGGCATGTACGCGACGCTCGTGCCGGTTTCTCGCGTGAGCTGGCGGACGTTCGATCCATCGGCGCTACAGACAAAGAGGTTGTAGGTTCCCAAAGTGCGGTTGGACGTGAAGGCGATCTGCCGGCCATCGGGGGACCAGCAGGGATAGCGGTCTTCCGATGTTGCGCTGCGCGTGATGTTGCGCGCATCGCCCATATCCGGATCCACCGCGAAGATTTCGGTATCTCCGGTGCGGACGGAAGTGATCAGGAACTTGTAGCCGGCCAGCTCCCCGGCACAAACCGCAGGCGCTAAGCAACCAGCGACCGAAAGCAATAGGAAAAGTTGTTTTTTCATTTGGAGTTTCCTTCGGCGTCGAGCACGAGGACCCAATCGTTACCTTCCCCATTGCTTGGCGGCGTGAATTCCCGCTCGCCGCGACTGGGAAATTGTCCGATCTCCTGCCACTTTCCGGTTCGCGGATCGAACCAGGACGCTTTGACCTGGGCGCCACTGATTTTGTCCATGCGCACTTTGAAGGGCTTTCCCAACGGCGTGTAGATAAATGCGTAGCTCCCTTTTGAGTCGCGCGTCGCTTGCAAGTGTCCAGCGCCGGTGCCGGGATCGGAGGCAATTACCGACTGATCGGGCACGCGCGTGAAAAATGGACGCGATTCGAGCAGCGCGCGAGCGTATTGAACTTGGCCCGAAGCCGGAAGCTTCAGCGCCTCGCGCCAAGGCGTCTTTGCCCAACTAATAGGCTTGCGGCCCGGCTGCCAGAACTGCCAGATGTCATGACAGCCGTAGGTGTACCCGAAGGAGCCGGCAAAAAGGTCCCAGTAAATGTACTTGCGAACGTCGGATGCTTTGGAAAAACCGTTCTTCGGATTGAAAGCGATCGGATGGTCCTCATAGAGCGGCTCGCCATCGGTGACCGGCTTTGTGGGTTGGCGCTCGTAGTCTTTCGCAATCCGATCCCATGTATCGCGATTCACGTCGTGTCCGGTCTGGAGCATGTTGAAGTCGAGCCAATTTTCGTCGTGCAGCCACTCGGCGGACGAATGGCCGCCAGGCGGATGAAAGGTGATCAGATGCGCCCCGCCATCGCCTTCCTTGAGTCCTTTGGCCATGGCTCGCAGGATTTGCAGATGTGTTGAATTCTGAATAGGGCGGTCCCCGCCGAGGATCCAGATGATGCCGGCATCCTTGTACCGCTGACCCAAAAAACGGCCATAGACTTCTGCATTTGCTGGAGTGAAGATTCCACCCTGACCGGCCGGCTTATTCCACCAGCTTGCCCAGGTAGGAAGCATGCCGACGTACATGCCCAGCTGATTGCTTTTGCTGACGATGTAATCGACGTGACGGAAATACTCTTCATTGGGCTTGGTCGGACCATCATCGACCAGAGGCAGTTGGCCGTAGGCATTGGGCGTGTGCAGGCCGTCCAGCTCCGCGAGGATCACCGCCTGAATGACGGTGAATTTCTTTGTCGCGCGGTCGGCAAGATAGATATCAGCTTCTTCGCGATTCAGGCGATGGAACAGTTCCCAAGCGGTGTCGCCTTGATAGAAGAATGGTGAGCCGTCTTCTTTCATCAGAAAGCGATGGTTGTCGCTGACTTTGAGACGAGGCAGTGGATTCGCCGCGGCTTGCGCGCGGCAAGTCACCAGAATCAGCAGCAGAATTGCCGCAGTGGTTGGCTTCATATGTTTCAACGCAGAGAGTCCAACGAATATAGTGAAGGCCGGGACTGAATACCAACCTGCGGCGAACCTGCGTCGCTTGCTTCCCGAAAATGAAAGATCCGCGAATGCAGTTCACCACCAAATATTCTTTACCGCTGACGGGCCTGGTTTTGCTGCTTGCAATGGCTTATTCGCCCGCGGCCGATTTGCATTACTCGGTCTCCTGGCTCGGAAACTCCTTCTCCGGCGCAGACAACAAATGGGTGCAGAACTTCTTCATCGACATGGTCACCGCGCCCGATGGCTCCTGTTACACCTGGAGCCACTGGGACGAAGGCGGGAGGAAATTTGGTATCTACAAGCACGGGGATGTCATCGGCAACAAAGACGTAAAGGCCAACAGCCTGCAGGTCACCGACAAACGGGGCCGAACGTGGAAGCTCAATGTCCAGTACGTCGATCCAAACTACAACGAGTGGGACTTTGTTCCCAAGTCAATCACATGCGATGGCAAAGAGGTGAAGTTCCCGGGTCTTTATGTGCCGACTGCATTGGCCGTCGCCAACAACGGCTCGCTGATGATCGCTGATTCGCAGACCAGCCCCCGGCAGCAGGTGCTGTATTACGACATCTCCGATATCACCCATCCGAAGTTGCTGAAGGCTTTTGGTGACTACGGCGGCATTGCGTCCGGTACGCCCGGCCTCGTAACCCCGATGAAATTCTGGGGCATCCGCGGCATCGGCACCGACAAGGACGACAACGTCTACGTCGCCATGAGCGAGATGGGAACGGTCCTGCGCAAGCTGACACCGGAGGGAAAGCTGGTCTGGCAGCTCTATGACCATTTCTTTGTCGATGTTGCCTGTGCCGATCCGTCAACGGATGGGCGAGATGTGTGGGGCATTCAAGAGCATTATGTAATGGACTATTCCAAGCCTGCCGGTAAGGAAGCGAGATGGGTCGGCTATTCACTGGATCGTCACAAGTATCCCAACGACCCGCGCGGACTCACGTTCGTCAAGCAACAGGGCGAACACGGACTCACCTCGCCGCAGATCGTGTATTTGAACGGCAAACGCTTCATGTTTGTCGGCGGGATGTTCGCCAGCAACTTCATCAACATCTTCCGCTACGACGGCGAAATCGCGGTGCCATCAGGGCTGATCATGCAATGGGGAAACCCAATCTATCGCACTAACATTTCTTGGCCGCCCAACAAACCCAAAGGCACCTTCATCTGGCGCGACCGCAATGGTGACGGCGACTATCAGCCCAATGAGTTCGAAAAGAATACCGGTCACGTGAAGCCAGGGCCGTTCTGGGTGGATAAGAAGGGGAACATCTGGATGGCGTACGGCTTCTTCCGCTATGACTTTCAGGGCCTGGATGACAAGGGCAATCCGATCTACACCGCGGACAAGATCACGGTGATGGACCCGCCGAAGGGAATGAAGAATGTCGCGCGGGTCTGGTACGACTCCGATCGCGACATCCTCATTGCCGCCGAGCAAGGCGCCGACGAACATGGGCGCAGCGACATGCGCCACGTCGGCCGCATCTTTGTATGCCGGAACTATCTTGCAGGTAATCGCGATGCGATCAGCTTTACATCGGGCGCTGGCTCCGAAGCCGCCTGCGCCACCGCGGCCGGCGATTACATCTTCACTGGCGGCTGGAAGGAACGTGGCCGCGTTCATGTGAACAGGATGTCGGATGGCACGGAAGTCGGAGTTTTCGACCCAGGTCCTACTCTCGGTGGCGTCAAGAGCACCGGCTGGATCGACATTCTCACCGGCATCACTGCCCAGCGACGGTCTGACGGCGAGTATCTGATCTTCGTTGAAGAAGACTATCGGGGCAAAGTTATTCTTTACCGGTGGAAGCCCAATTGAGGGATTAAGCTGATGAAAAGGGTATGAATGGATTGCGAGCAGATCCTGCAGCAGGCTGCGGAAAGTCTGAAGGCCGGCCAATACACCCGGGCGAGAGATCTTTATGCGCAAGCCCTAGCCCGGCGACCGCAAGATCCAAAGGTGCTTTTTCCGCTGGGAATTCTGGAGTTGCAGCTTGGAAACTCCGCCGCGGCAATCCCCCTGCTCCGCGAGGCGGTTGATCTCTGCCCCACCGACGCGCGGCACCACATCGGATTGGGCGAGGCGCTCGCTTCGGTTCGGCAATGGAAGGACGCGGCGGAAGCTTATCGACAGGCCTTGAAGTTAAACCCGAATTCGGCCGACGTGCAGTTCGCTCTTGGCGTCGCCCTCGCTGCGCAGGGAGACGTCGACGGCGCGATGGCCGCTTATCGCGCGGCGATCGCGCTTCGACCCAATTTTGCCAACGCCCTGCTGAATCTCGGCACTTGCCTATACCAGCGCAATGAACTGTCGCTGGCGGAGACTTCTTATCGGCAAGCGCTCGCTGCGCGACCCGATGATGGTCAGATCCTGTCAAACCTCGCAGTTTTGATGCAGGCAAAAGGCCGGCTGGATGATGCGGTGATGATCTTGGAGAGAGCGATTCAGCTTGAGCCTCAGTCAGCAAGTCATCGAATCAATCTTGGCGGAGCACTGTGCGGGCTGCAGAAGTATGACAAGGCGGTCGTGGAACTGCGCAAGGCAGTTGAGTTGCATCCCAATAGCTCCGAAGCCGCTTACAACCTCGGCAATGCGCTGCAGGGAATCGGACGATTGCAGCAAGCCGCTCGGGAGTTTCGTCGAGCGATTGCGCTCAAGGACGATTATGCCGACGCGTATAACAACCTGGGCAATGTGCTCAAACGGCTCGGAGATGTCGCGCAGTCGCTCTGGGCATACGAAGCCGCGATCCGCGCGGCTCCGAATTCGGTGGCCGCTTATAACAATGCTGGATGCCTGTACCGGGCGATAGGCCGGCAGGAAGAAGCGGAGGTCGTGCTTCGTCGTGGCTTGGCGATTGATCCGAATCACTCCGCTTTGCTGAACAATCTCGGGAACATCCTCAAAGATAGCGGGCAGATCGACTCAGCGATTGAATGTTTTCGACGAGCGACGCAGCTTAATCCGGGCGATCCGGAGCCGCATGGCAATCTCGCTTATGCGCTGAGCTTTCAGTCGGATGATCCGCAGGTGATTCTCGACGAATGCCGGCGGTGGAACGATCGGCACGCCGCCCCACTGCGGCCGCGCACTTCGGCACGCGAAAAAGACCGATCATCAGGCAGGCGATTGCGCATCGGCTATGTCTCGCCCGATTTCCGTGTCCATTGCCAGTCGCTTTTTACGGTGCCGCTGCTGTCGCATCACGATCATGAGGCATTTGAGGTTTTCTGCTACTCGAGCGTGGAGCAGAAAGATCCGCTCACCGCGCGCATTAGAGAAATGGCCGACGTCTGGCGGGATGTGGCGCATCTGAATGACGCGGCGCTGTGCGAGCTGATCCAGCGCGATCGTATTGACATTCTGGTTGATCTGACGATGCATATGTCGGAAGGAAGACCGCTGCTGTTCGCGCGCAAGCCTGCGCCGGTGCAGGTGGCGTGGCTCGCCTATCCTGGAACGACCGGAATGGACGCGATCGATTTTCGCCTGACCGATCTTCGGCTCGATCCGCCAAGTGCCGATCGGTTCTATGCCGAGCAATCAATCCGGCTGCCGGATTCGTTCTGGTGTTACGATCCGCTGAGCGATGGGCCGGAAGTCAATGCGCTGCCTGCGTTGAGCGATGGTTACGTGACGCTCGGTTGCCTGAACAATCCATGCAAATTGACTGACCGGACGCTGTCGCTGTTTGGCAAAGTCATGGCGGCGCTTCCGGGATCGCGACTGCTCCTTCTGGCGCCCCAAGGCCGGCCGCGGGAATTGCTGATCGGGCGAATGGAGAAGAATGGCATCAATGCGGTTCGCGTTTCGTTCGTTCCATTTCAGCCGCGATCGGCGTATCTGCAAACCTATCACCAGATCGATCTGGGCCTCGACACGCTGCCTTACAACGGCCACACGACCAGCCTCGATTCCTATTGGATGGGCGTGCCCGTGGTGACGCGGGTCGGGCAAACCTGCGCGGGGCGCGCTGGATTGAGCCAGCTATTCAATCTTGGATTGACCGAACTGGCGGCTGAGAGCGACGAGGAGTTTGTAAAAATCGCCAGAGATTTGGGGCAGAATCTCGATCGGTTGGCGGAGTTGCGCCATACGCTTCGCGAGAGACTGCGACATTCATCCTTGATGGATGGCAAGCGCTTTGCGAGGAACATGGAAGCCGCTTACCTGCGCATGTGGAACGATTGAAGTGCGGTCACCGAGCGCGGAACTGCTGTTTGATTTCGCTCCGAGGGGCCGATAGCATGAATGGCTCGTTCCGGAGAGATGCCCGAGTGGCTGAAGGGGACGGTTTGCTAAACCGTTGTACGGGTTCAAACCCGTACCGAGGGTTCGAATCCCTCTCTCTCCGCTTTCACCCCCCTTCCAATTCATTGTTGCGCAATTGCAGCGCGCAACATGTTCCATCTGCCAATTTCCTTCACGATCTGCGGATCAAACGCGGCAGGATGTCGCGCCCCATGCACGACTACCAGCGGAAGAACATGTGATGCGGATGGAAGAACAAGCCGTGATGGATAAAGGAGACGGCAAAGACGACATCGACGATGCCGATGATCAACCCGGCTGTTGCCATGCCTTTGCCTTCGAAGTTGCCGCAACGGCGCATTCCGCCGTGCGCGATCGATGCGAAGACGATGGCGAGAATTCCAAAAACCAGACCGCCGCAGAACAGTCCGAAGATGGCCAGCACAAGTGACGCGGAGGCCATGCCGGACTGGCATGAGCCGGTGGAATTGGTCGGCGTGCCCTGCACATTGAAAGGCGTCGGCTGCGCGGAGTAAGCGGGTGGAACGGGCGTGGCCGTCGTGGGCGGCGGCACGGGAGAAGCCGGCGAAGCACCCTGGATCGGCGGAGCGCCTTGGATCGGCGGCGCTTGCGTGGGAATGTGCGAAGTCAGCTCCGCGATGGTATGCACCGGCTGCCACTGGCTCATGCCTTCGCGCCACGCCAGATCCTGCCCGAGCAACTGCCCGCCGGCGATGAGCTGACGAATGACGTCCACCGAAACCGGGCCGTGCTGCTGACCATTTTTCCCGTAATACCATTCCATAAGATCCTGCCTTCGATCGATCGGTCGGCGTTCTGACTGCGCCTTATCCTCAGTGATTGTCGGGGCAAGCGGCTAATTCTATCCAACTACAGCATCCAAATCCGAGAAATATGTTTCAATCGGGGCCGATCGGCATGACGTGTGCTTTGCACTTGCGCGTGAGTGTGCAGGTTCAGTTTGGTCATTCATTCCACTTTTGAATCGAGGTGCATCATGCCCCGAGGCGATAAATCATCCTACACCAACAAGCAGAAACGCCAGGCCCGGCATATCGAGGAAGGCTACGAAAAGCGCGGCACATCCAAGAAGGAAGCCGAGCGAAGAGCCTGGGCGACCGTCAACAAAGAAACCCACGGCGGCAAGCGCAGCGGATCAGGCCGCGGTAAAACAGAAGATCATTCCTCATCCCGCAAAGGCGGCCGAAAAGGATCGGCACACCAGTCGCATGCGACGCGCGTGCGAGCCGGGAAGAAAGCCGCCCGAACGCGCAAGGCGCGCGGACATTAAATAAACGACAACAGCCAAGGTTAGCCGCGACGCGAAGCGGAGCGCTTCTACGAGAGCCAGGAGAAAGCGCTCCGCTGCGCGTCGCGGCTAACCGAAAGCGCGTTTCAACCGACATCGAGCTGCGACAGATAATCTTCCAGTTGCTTCTGCTGCGATCGCATTTTTTCCTGCATAGTCTTGATGTCCGTATGCAGTTGCTCGATGGTCGTTTCCTGCTGATCGAGTTCTTTCAAGAGCCTCTTGTAATAATCGGTGTTCTGGTCCACCGCCTTCATGTTCTCGCGAATACGGGCCTGTTCGTTGGAGAACTCATTGAGGCGCTGCTGCCGATCGGCGATCTGTCGGCCGGTGTCGGTAACCGCCGATTTCATCTGGGCGGCTTTCGCCAAAGCATCTTTCACCGCAGGCGGAATCTCGCCGGTCGTGCGATAGCTTTCGATCGTGGGATCGTCCATCGGCAGAATCGCCATGCCCTGCGCGCTGACAAGCTGCTCTTCGACTTGCAGCGTCGTCGTTTTCTCTGCCGGCAGCGTTTCCTCAAATCGATAGAGCCGATCGGTGGTTTCGATTGGCTTCAGATCGACTAGCGTCCAGCCGACGCGGCGCGGATGCTCGATCAACAGGGTCTTGGCATTTTTGCCCTTATTATCCGCGATGTATTTCTGCCTGAAGATTTGCTTGTGGGTTACTTCAAGCACGCCTTTGATAATCTTCGCGGTGACGACGGACGAGGTTTCCGTCTGTTCATCGGAATGGACGAGCACCGCCTGATCGATTCCATACGAAACCAGGCGATTTTGGCCATTGGGCAGATCATCGATCTTCGCATCGCCTGCGTAACTCCCCGCATCGAGCACCGTCAGCGGCCCTTGCGGAAGAAGCTTCCCGGTCGTGTTGGTCAGGCGGGCGCCCAGCAGCGGATTGCTCGGAAGAACCGAGCGGTTGTAGATGCTGATCCGGCGGGCTTTGACGCCATCGGTAAGAATGGGAATCAATGCAGATTTCTGGCGCGGAAGCGTGACATCGGGAATCGTGTATTCGAAAAACTGGCCGATCGTCGCGCCGGAAGCGGCGGGAAGGACGGATGCTAGAGGATTGATCGGTTCAGCGGGCATCATTCGCGCCTTGAACTCGCCAGCGTCGGCCGACGAGTTTCCGAACAAGCCCCCCGCCGACCCGGCAGCCGGTGCTCGCGCCGCCAATTGCCTTGGCTGCATCACTCGTCCCATCTGCTCCTGCTTGAGTCCCTCCTCATAAGTCTGCGGCTGCAGGCTCGCATAAAGCTCCGGCTGAACCACCTGCCTGGGCACATAGAGCGGCTGATAAAGATTCTCGATAAAGCTGATCGGCCTGCCGCTCACCAGCGAAAGCTGGATGTTGTCCCAGTCGCTGTCGGTCTGGTTTTCGACGATGGCCCAGCCTTGCAGCGTGCCGCCGTCGGCGGCTTTGTTCTGCCGGGGATTGTTGTTGTTTTTACCGCCGTCCTCCTTCGCCTCTTGCTTCGCGTTGGGATCTTCGTTTTTGGCATCAGGGGATAGCACGAGCCGATAGCTCGCCTTCCAGACCGGCGCTTCGACGACATATCCGATGCGCACATGGCGGTCGCCCGTACCGTTGAAATGGATCGTCACCGGCTTTTTATCCTGATCGCGCGCCGCCGCGACCGCGGCAAGCGCCTTGACCAGCTCCTGTTCGAGTCGCGGATCATCCAGGTGAATCTGATCGATCCGGTCGAAGTCGATCGGCCGAATATTGCCATCCGCCTGGAGCAGATCGAGCACCCAGACATCGACCATCTTCCCTTCGCCGACCGGCTTCTGTTTTTTCTCGACGCCGAGGATCGTGCCGCTCATTTTTCCGTCGGCGAGCATCGCAGTGACCGATGTGCCTCGAAGCTGCGCCAAAATCTGCGACAAGGCAGGGCTGGCGCTTAGATCGATCTGAAAACTTTTCAGCGTGCGCGCCAGCGGCTCCTGGCTACCGTAGGTGACGGTGGAAATCTTGCCGCCGTCGGTGTCTTCCAGCAGCAGGCTTTTGAGAATGTCGTTGATCTGATCGGTCTTGAAGGAAAGGTCGGCACTGGCGTTGCCATGCACGACGCCGAAGTGTTCAAAATATCCCACGCCGCTGGTGAACAACACGACTTCGCGGATCGGCACCGCCTGCTGCTCATGAGCCGCCGGATGCTGCTCCGCCGGCGGAGTCGCGGGCCCAACTTGCGCCCAAAGCCTGTTGATCGGAATGAGGGCAGCCACCACCGCGGCCCCTAAGACCAATTTCCGCGTTGCATGTCTCATGTGCCAACTCCTGTTGATATGTCTTTGATGCCAATGACACACAAAAGTTCAACGAAAAACTTCATACAACGCAATGCATCAAACGCACCATTTTTTGATCCGCGAATGATGCATCGTTCGAATCGCTGACCCCTGAAATTCGCCTGATTCTGCAGGTCACACGCTCGCCATGCATCAAAATGCATCGTTTTGCATCACTTTTTGAAATTTTTTTTCCGCTCCTCCCGCCATATGTAGATCGATGCAACAAAATGCAACGAATTTCGCATTCTCTCCCGTAGCACGGCCTTCCAGGCTGTGGGCAAACACCACCTGTTGTGGATCGCCAAATACGCTTGCACAAGCGACGCACCAAAATGCACCAAAATGCAACACTTTTTCGATTTTTTCGGCCTTCTGCGACACAATGACCGGTTGCCCCCGTTTCATTGTATTTAATTCGGTCGCCATAATTACCTCTCTCGCTCCGTCCGGGGCTTGTCGAAGAGCCGTCTACGTAACGCCCCACGCTCGCGGTCACAATATACCAGATACCAGACAGTAACCAAACGAAAAAGTTGACCGATTATTTCAAGCTTTCTGATTTTTCCGCGGGTTGAGCGCACTTGGCGTAAAGAGTTGCCACAACGAGAGTAAGCCGATGTATCCCTTCCTCGATCTTCGAACCGCCGGACGCTGATCGCGTCCGATCGACGTCAAGATCACCTATCGACGTTAGATGTGCACCGGCAAACTCTAAAACCGATATTGGGGTTATTCGCCCAGGGAACGGTCTCTTCGTTCAACGTCATTCGGAAGCTGACGGTCACAGCTTGCGCGCAGTCCGCCCATGATCCGCCGCGAACCACGCGAAACTTGCCTCCCGCTGGACCTGAGGGGTTGATCACGGGTGATTCGGCATAATATTCCGCGTCGTACCAGTCGCTGGTCCATTCCCAGACGCCGCCGCTCATGGCGTACAGACCATAGCCGTTGGGCGGGAAGGTCTTCATGGGACGAATCGAAAAGTCTTTAAAGCGATCGAAATCGCAGTTCTGATCCGTAGGGGCTTCATTGCCCCACGGGTAAGTCTTTCCGATCAGCCCGCCGCGGGCGGCTTTCTCCCATTCCGCTTCCGTGGGAAGCCGGTATTTCACAACCGGTAAGCTGCCTTGCGATAAGTCCGTGCAGAACTTTTCCGCCGCGGCAAATGGAACGCTTACCATGGGTTTTGTATCGTAGGAGAAATCGGTGTCCGGATCGGAGCGATCCGGTTTTCCAAAAAGCTTCTCCAGCTTTTCCGCATCGACACTCGCCTGCTTTTTGGGAGGAAAATGTGCATGCCAATCCCGCGCCCGAAAAGTTTGATCCTCGCAATATTGAAAGCGAATCTTGTTGGCGTTGACCAGGTGGAATCGATCACGACTGAAGTCTTTGTCAGAATCTGGCGCTACCAGTTTCGGCGGGCACGCAAGCGGAGGAGGTTCCCAACCGAGCACGCGGCAAAACGTCTCCCAACTGATCGGTGTTTCTGACATCCAATAATGGCTCAGCGTCACTTCATGCACCGGCACTTCATCCGGATCGCCAGTATCGGATCCCATTAGAAATGGACCGCCAGGGATGTATCGAAACGTGATACCGCTTTCAATGACGGAGAGTTGATCAAGCAGCCCACGCTGCTCACGGGTCGTGTGCGATGGATCCAGGCCGTATGCGATATCGAGCGCGGTGGCCGCCCCATGCAAATCGCCAGCTCTAACCAGACGATCGGCGAGTTGCACGAGGCGATCGATGTCCTTCATGGAACGCGCGGATTTCAGTCGCTCTTGATCCTCGGCGTTCATGGACAGTGCGCCTCCTGTCGATGGCCGCGCACCGTTAGATTCACGATCTCCAAAGGATGGCGACGCGTTCCAGAGGAATTCTGCACCCACGGATCGGCAGCGCTGATCGAACCATTCAACACCAGCGATCTTGCCCGACATCCGCCCGAAAACACTGCACTATCGCCCGGTTCGGCATCAGGTAACGCGCGAATACCAGCAAATCCGCAACTGTTATCCCAAATGTCGCGGAGCGATTGTTGGCGGATGTTGGCCGTATAGGAATCAGGGCCCAGAAAGCTGCAGGGGCTGACATCGCCGGAAACCGAAACTGAACAGACCGTGTTGCCGGCGCCGCAGCCGTGATTCTGGCAGACATTGGCCGAGGCTTCCTGCCGGCGTGCAGGGCTGAAAGGATCGATGTGGTTAAGATCCAGATCATCATTCCGTATTGATTCCAATTCCAGCAGCGCATCGCTGTATTGCTGGAAAGTCGGCATCAGGTCGAGGTGATGCCGGGCAACGCCCACCGGGTACAACGGGCGGAACACCGCGGTCCCAGCCCCCATCTCTTCTGCGAATCTCGCGCATGCCCGCACCTCGTGCAGATTCGTGGCCATGATTGTGAAAGCGAGCGTAAAGCGGCAATGCCTGCGAAGGATTCTCAGTTGCTCGATCACACGGTCGAAGGTTCCGTTTCCGCGGATTGAATCGTTCGTCGCGGCGGTTGCTCCTTCCAGGCTGACATTCAGCCAGACCAGTTCGCGCTTGCCGAATTGACGGGCGATCTCTTCGGTGATCAGCAGACCGTTGGTCGTGACGCATGGACAGAGGCCATGTGAGAGGGCCAGGTCAATGATGTCGAAGAGGTCCTTCCGCAACAGCGGCTCACCGCCCGTGAGGCCCAGGCGAAACGTCCCGATCGCGGCCATTTGCGCAAACAAATCATCCAACTCGTTCAGCGAGAGCGGCTCCTCCTTGCGCGGCAGCTCTCCAGCGAAACAATGAACGCATTTGAGATTGCACGCCGCCACGACTTCGAGATGCAGTGCCAGAGGACCGAGTAAATGATCGCTGGGCGGCGTCGCATCCAGAGCCACCCCGGCGAACCGACCATCGACGGTGAAGAAACCGCTACGATAAAAGTCCTGGAAAAAATCGAATACGTCGCTGAATGATTCAGAATCGCTGGCGTGAATGACGTTCTTAGTGCCCGTATCGCAAAGCGACAGCAGGAAATCGGTCGCCGGTTGGTCGAAGGGGATATACCGCGACGTTCGACGGTCAAACACCGTCGAGCCGAAGTATTGCGGCACAAGAACCAACGGCGGGCGCGTCATGCATTTCCTCTCGGTCTGCTGAGACGGAATGCCCGGCGGACCCATAACTGGCCGGTTGGCGTCGATACGCGCAGGCATTTCGCGCCCGCATCGAGCGCCATCTTCAAACGGATTTCCCACATGTTCTCACGCCTGTAAGCCCGCCTTTCTTCGAGTACTGGCGGCTGAGCCGCTTCCAGCGCGGTCCACGATGAATCATCGAATCCGCTCTTCATCCACTGGTCGTCGGCCGGTTTAGTTGTGGTGCTTTTCCACGTGCCGTCTGCATCGGAAAGCACATTAACGACCTCGCCGAGTTGCTGGCTAATTAGCAGAACACGTGAAGCTTCGTGCACGACTGATACCGCAAGGATTGCATCACTCGGCACCTCTTCCAGCACCAGCGAAAGCACGTGATCTCCGAACGAAATCATCGCCTGAGCGGAATCCGGAGACTGCCCATCGATCAATAACTTCGATTTCCCGCTGCTGAATAAATTCACGTAGACAGGCAGTTCCGAAATCTCCGATCGCCATCGCAGCACCACCCCGCCGCACCCGGCGGGCACTTCGCAATGCGAATGCTGCTCGAGAATCAGTCGGCTGGAATGCTTTGCGTATCGCCCCAGTGAATTGAGATTGAGGTCCCGCTTGGCCATGATGTGCGACAAATCCTAATCTGCCCCGGCTGCGCGCGGAAGATGCATTTGGGTAGAAGTCCGGCGGTGCCCTCGCGCGCAGGGTAGTCTTGCTCGGGCGACGTCTTCATTTGTCGCGCGATCAAGTTTTCCCGCCACTTCTGCCGCTTGCCGGCTTCGCGCCGTGAGCGACTCCAATCAATCAACTTTTGCGCATCCACCATCAACGATTACCATCTCCACCCAATGGGATTGCGGGGGTGAAATGGTGCGACGTAAGGCGCAAAGCCGGCAAGCGGCAGAAGGAGGTGAACTTGCAAACGACGCCCTCGAAGCGACACTCTAAACTCACAAGCAATGGATAGGACCGCACCGGTCTTCAAACTGCCTTGACCTTGTCTATCCCCACCGATAGCCTTCCGGCGATTCATGCTGAAGCACACTCCTTTTTATGACTTTCACGTGAACGCCGGCGCGCGGCTCGTGGATTACACGGGCTGGGAAATGCCGCTGCTTTACCGCGGAATCGTCGAGGAGCATGAGCAGACGCGCAACAGCGGCTCGATCTTCGATGTGTCGCACATGGGCCGGCTGCATTTCACCGGCAAAGATGCTGCTGCGTTTCTGAATCGAGTTGTCACACGAAACCTGGCCGATCAGAAGGTTGGGCAGAGTCGATACAGCCTGGTTTGCAATGAATCGGGCGGGACGATGGACGATGTGATCGTCAGCCGGGATGAGAAGCATTGGCTGATGGTCTGCAACGCCAGCAATCGGCAGAAGCTGGTGGATTATTTCAATCAAACAATCCAAACCGGCGGCCTGGATGTAACCATGGCCGACCAAACCGAATCGACGGCGATGGTTGCGCTGCAGGGGCCGAAGGTGATCGATAAGGTGAGCGCGGTTCTGCCGGTCGATATCAAGGCGCTTAAGCGTTATCACTTTGAATCGACGTCGGTGATGCTGATTAAGTTGACGGTTTTCCGCAGCGGATACACCGGCGAGGACGGTGTGGAAGTGATTCTGCCGGCGAAGGTCGCTTCAATGGCGATGAAGATGATGGCCGGGGCGACCGATCGGCCGGATGCATCGCTCAAGCCGGCCGGTTTGGGAGCGCGCGATACGCTTCGGCTTGAGGCGGGCATGCCGCTGTATGGGCATGAGTTGGGCGAGACGATCGATCCGCTGTCGGCCGGTTTGGGTTGGGCGGTAGATCTGAGCAAAGATTTTGTCGGAGCCGAGGCGCTGCGGGCGATCGCCAAGAATGGACCCAAGCGCAAGCTCGTGGGGCTGGAGCTGGAAGGCCGGCGGATTGCCCGGCAGGACACGCCAATACTTAATGGCAAGAATGAAGCGATCGGCGTCGCGACCAGCGGCACCTTTGGGCCGACGGTTCAAAAGAGCATCGCGATGGCGCTGGTTGATTCGGCATATACAAATGAAGGAACGATGCTTCAGGCCGATTTAAAGGGCACCTTGATCCCGGCGAAAGTCGTGAAACTGCCGTTTTATAAGAGGAAGTAGGAGCGGCGGGCCAGCGCCATTCTCTGAAGGCGCAGCCTGCTGAAAATCAAAATGGATATCCCCGCTGATTATCGTTTTCTCCAATCGCACGAATGGCATCAATTGCAGGGCGACACAGTCACCATTGGCATCACGCACATCGCGGCTGATGAGCTGACGGACGTCACGTATGTATCGCTGCCGAAGGTTGGCGCGAAAGTCCAGGCCAATCAACACTTTGGCGAAATCGAATCAGTGAAGGCGACCAGCGACCTATACTCTGGTGTGTCGGGGACGGTCACGGCGGTGAATGCGGAACTGACTAAGACTCCGGGCCTGGTCAACACCGATCCTTACAAAGCCGGCTGGATGATCAAGATAAAGGTGGACGATCCGGCGCAATTCCGGCAGCTTCTGTCAGCCGCCGACTATGAGAAAAAAACCGGACACTGATCGGCCGCGTAATGCCGATAAATCGATTGACTTGGGAATCCGGGCGACCGAAAGGTCGCCCGTCGAGTTTACGGCGATCTTGACGGAGAATTGAAGCTGTGGCCATGGATCATGCAGAGATGACGATGAAGCAAGAGGCGCAGGGTAATCAGGCGAGTATTCTCGCGCCGACGGACACGTTTGTGCGCCGACATGTCGGCCCGAGCGGAACCGATCAGCGGGCGATGCTGGAAACGCTCGGCTGCGATTCGCTGGATGAACTCATCGACCAGACGGTGCCCGCCGCGATACGCATGAAAAAGCCCTTGCCGCTCGGCGAGCCGCGCGGGGAATTTGAAGTGCTGGCTGATCTGCGCGCGATCGCTTCGCGCAACAAAGTCTTTCGCTCTTTCATCGGCATGGGCTACAGCGACACGATCACGCCGCCGGTGATTCAACGGAATATCCTGGAGAATCCGGGGTGGTATACGCAGTACACCCCCTACCAGGCGGAGATTGCACAAGGGCGTTTAGAAGCTTTGATCAATTTCCAGACGATGGTCAGCGATCTGACCGGCCTTCCGCTGGCCAATGCTTCGCTGCTGGATGAAGCGACCGCCGCGGCAGAAGCGATGGCGATGTGCCATGCAATCGCAAGCGATGATGGAACCCGAAATGCGTTTTGGGTTTCGGCAGATTGCCATCCGCAAACGATTGCGGTCGTGCAAACGCGCGCCACGGCGCTGGGGATCAAAATAGTTGTCGGCGCGATGGACACTATCGATTGGGCAGCCCACCCATTCTGCGGCATCCTGCTGCAATACCCGACCACCGATGGCCGGATCATCGATTACACGAATGTGATTACGCAGGCGCATCAGCATGGCGCGCTGGCGGTCGTGGCTGCTGATTTGCTCGCGCTGACTTTGATCAAGCCGCCGGGCGAAATGGACGCGGATATCGCGGTTGGGTTGGCACAGCGGTTTGGGGTACCGATGGGCTTTGGCGGGCCGCATGCGGCTTACATGTCTACCAAGAGCGAGCATGCGCGGAAGATGCCCGGTCGCATTGTTGGCGTGTCCCGCGATTCGCAGGGCAAGCCGGCATTTCGCCTGGCGATTCAGACGCGCGAGCAGCACATCCGACGGGAGAAGGCCACGAGCAACATCTGCACGGCTCAGGTCCTGCTTGCGGTGATGGCGGGGATGTATGGCGTCTATCATGGGCCGCGCGGGCTGAAGCGCATCGCGCAGCGCGTCCATGGCGCAACGGTGCTGCTGGCGCGCGGAATTGCGGCGATCGGGCATGAGATCGGCGCCGAGCCGTATTTTGACACGCTGCGCGTGCGACTGAATCGATCTTCGCCGCTGAATAGCGGGAGCATCATCGCCGCCGCGCGCAAGGGCGGCTACAACCTGCGCGCGTACGACGATGGATCGATCGGCATCGCGGTGGATGAAACGGTGACGGCCGAGGACATCGATGCGATCCTCGGCTTCTTCCGCGGCGCAGCCAGTCGAACCGGCGCAACTGGCAATCACGAAGTCTCGCCCGAGGAACTCGAATTTCCCACCGGCGTCGCGCGCACGAGCGAATACCTGAAGCATCCGGTTTTCAACCGTTATCACAGCGAAACGGAAATCCTCCGCTACATGCGCAGCCTCGAGGCGCGCGATCTTTCGCTGACGCATTCGATGATCCCGCTGGGTTCCTGCACGATGAAGCTGAACGGGACCAGCGAAATGTTTCCGGTCACCTGGCCGGAGTTTGGCCGGCTTCATCCGTTTGCGCCGCCGGACCAGACCAAGGGATATTGGAAGCTGTTCAAGGATCTTGAGAAATGGCTGGCCCAGATCACGGGATTCGCGGCAGTCTCACTGCAACCCAACGCCGGGTCGCAGGGCGAATTTGCCGGGCTGCTGGTGATCCGAGCCTATCACGAATCGCGCGGCGAAGCCCATCGCAATGTCTGCCTGATTCCTACATCCGCTCACGGAACCAATCCCGCCAGCGCGGTCTTCGCGGGAATGACGGTGGTGCCGGTCAAATGCGACGCGAACGGCAGCATCGAAATCTCCGATCTCAAAGCCAAAGCGGAGGAGCACAAGAATGATCTGGCGGCGTTGATGATCACCTATCCTTCAACGCATGGCGTCTTCGAGCAAGGCGTGAAGGAGATCTGCAAGATCGTCCATTCGCATGGCGGACAGGTTTACATGGACGGCGCGAACATGAACGCGCAGGTCGGACTCTGCCGGCCGGGCGACATCGGCGCGGATGTCTGTCACCTGAATTTACATAAAACGTTCTGCATTCCCCACGGCGGCGGCGGGCCGGGCATGGGACCGATCGGCGTCGCGAAGCATCTATCCCCCTTCCTGCCTGGCCATCCGGTCATTCGGCCGGAAAGCGCGGGAGACAAAGCCATTGGACCGATCAGTGCCGCGCCGTATGGAAGCCCGTCGATCCTGGTCATTCCGTGGGTTTACATTGCTTTGATGGGCGGCCCTGGCCTGAAGCGCGCGAGCGAAGTAGCGATTCTGAACGCCAACTACATGGCCGCCCGATTGGCGGCGCATTATCCGATTCTCTTCAAAGGGGAAAGCGGACGCGTAGCCCACGAGTTCGTGCTGGATTGTCGGCAGTTCGACGCATCGGCCGGCATCAAGGTCGAAGACATCGCCAAGCGTTTGATGGATTACGGCTTTCATGCCCCAACGATGAGCTGGCCGGTGGCGGGAACGCTCATGATCGAGCCGACCGAAAGCGAATCAAAAGCTGAGCTCGACCGGTTCTGCGACGCGATGATCGGCATCCGCCAGGAAATCCGCGAGATTGAAGAAGGCAAAGCGGATCGCGCCGACAACGTGCTGAAAAATGCGCCTCACTCGGCGGGCAGCGCTTTGAGTGACTCTTGGAATCACAAATATGGTCGGGAAAAGGCCGTTTTCCCGGCGGCATGGGTACGGGAAAATAAATTTTGGCCGTTCGTGGGACGGATCGACAATCCATTTGGCGATCGCAATCTTGTCTGCACCTGTCCCCCAATGAGCGAGTATCCAGCTCAGCAATAATCTGAACAAACCATTTGTCATTCCATCCCCTCTTTTGGCTCGGCGCGCCCGCGCGCCGGGCTTCTGCAGATTCACATTCTGCGCTGCCGTTAAAAAAAAGATTTATTTGCTTGACGATTTCGTCTTGATCGAGGTCGGAACGTCCGATATACGCGGCATCACTCATGGTCAATCCATGAGCGGTGGAACTGTCAGCGGGCCGGGAAAAGGTTGTTTCCAATCCTGGTAGGTGAGCTTGGGAGGGAAGCTCTCTTGCAGAAATGCTTCGCCGACAGTTGCGGTATCTGGTCGTAAAAACCCTGCCCGTATTCGTCTTACGGGCCATTTGTTTTCAGCGAGGTAAGCATGCCGAAGCGCGTTCGCCGCGGCACCAATCTGATTTTCTCGTCGGTTTCCCAGGCCGTGCGCGCGGCGCTAAGCGCTTACGTTGCGGTTCCTTCCGAATCATCGACAGCTCGCGGGACAATTGAACCGCTCGAGTCACGGACCCTTCTTTCCACAAGCTGGTTCGTCTCTCCCAGTGGCTCCGACAGCAACTCAGGCTCAGTTTCTGCCCCATTCAAGACGATCCAACATGCGGCGAACATTGCCCAGGCGGGCGATCATGTGGAAATCCGCGCCGGGACGTATCACGAAGATGTGGTGCCGCAGCATTCGGGATCGCTCGGCTCGCCGATCGTGTTTGAGGCATACAACAATGAGCCGGTAACCGTCAGCGGCGCCGATCCCATCTACAACTGGACCGATTACAAGGGTGCGGTCTACAGCGCGCCGATGTCGTGGGACCTCGGCGAAGGCAATAACCAGGTCTTCATCGATGGGACGATGATCAACGAAGCGCGCTTTCCCAACACCAGCCTCGATCCGTCGCATCCGACGGAAGGGACGGTCAGATCAGCTTCGGATGGCAGCACAACTGCAACGATCTATGATTATGCACTGAGCCAGCCCTCGGGAACCTGGGTGGGCGCTACGATTCATATTTCGCCCGGCCAGGCCTGGACGTCGCAAACTGGGACGATCATCAGTTCGTCGCCTGGTCAAGTGACTTTCCAATATGAAGAGCTCGACCGGTATGAGCTTCCCTCGGCCGGGAACCATTACTACATCACCGGGTCTTTCAAGGCTCTGGATGCGGGTGGCGAGTGGTATCGCGACCCGAGCGCGAAGCTTTATCTCCAAACGCCCAAGGGCGACAGTCCGGCCGGTCACGACATTGAAGCCAAGCATCGCGCTTATGCGTTTGATGTGAGCGGCCAGAGCTACATCACAATTCAGAATTTGAATATCTTTTCGGCCACCATTAATTCCAATAGCGCCTCGCGTGGCTTGGTGATCAACCATATCAATGCCAAGTACACCGGCCAGTTTCTCAAGACGGTCGATGGTTGGCACATCCCGACGAATGCCGGCATCAACTTGAATGGCCCGGGCGACATCCTCGAGAACAGCGTCGTTCAATATAGCGCGGGCGACGGCGTAATGGTTTTGGGATCCAATTGCCGGGTGACCAACAACGTCGTTCATGACGTGGATTATGACGGCGTCGATGCCGCGGCCATTCGAGTCATGGGAAGCGGCAGCGAGGTCGATCACAACACGATTTACAATGCCGGTCGATCCGGAATCGTTCACCAGGCATCTGGATTAAAGATCCTCTACAACACGATCACCGCAATCGGCATCCAGACTACCGAGGCGGGCGGAATTTACACCGTTCACCAGAACGGCGGTGGAACCGAAATCGCCTACAACAAGATCTATTCATTCCACAGCGGCGGCTACGGACAGACCGGCCTGTTCCTGGACAACAACTCAAGCAATTTCAACGTTCATAACAATGAAGTGACCGACGTTGATAACGCGCTCAAGGCCAATGGCTACGGCCAGAACCTTTACATCGCCAACAACACGCTTCAAGGCTCCTGGTATTCGATCTTCAACGATTCCAAGGGCAACTGGGATGGAACGAAGCTGATTAACAACGTTCTTCAGGGGACTTATAAGCTCGGTAGCGGCGCATCGAGTTCTGGTAACGCGTCGTCGGCCTCCTCAGGAATTGGGGCGGGTAGTTTTTCAGCGGGTGCAAGCAGCTCGATTGTCGCCGTCAGCACCGCCCCGCCGCCCTTGACGTCCAATGGCGGAAGTAACTCGAACGCGGGTGGATCGAAATCGGGCGGATCGAACTCGAGTGGATCCTCATCGGGATCTTCTTCAGGTTCGTCGAGTTCGTCAGGTTCCTCGAGTTCCTCGGGTTCGTCAGGCGATAATACGCAATCCACCAGCTCAGACGCGCCTCCTGCGCTCGTCGGCCCAGTGCAGCCGACCCCTGTCGTCCCGCCAACACCCACTACGCCGGCTGCCTGGGCGGCGCAAGTTAAATCCGACCGCGACAGCATCAAAAACACGCAGCTTAGTCAGCAGCAGCAACTGCAGGCGATGAATAACACGCTCAAGACGGACATCGCTGCTTACCACACCGCACTGACCCAGCGGAATCGGTCGCACCAGCGGCAAGAGACACCATCGACGACGCTCGCCGTCGTCGGGCCTGTCGCTGCCAATTCGACAACTCAGGTCCAGGCGCTGAGCAAAACGATTGAAAGCGATCGCGCCGCGATTGTCGCTTATCGAAAGGCAATTCCGGCGGTTCTGTCGGCGGTTCGTCAAAGGCTGACGGTGGACCTGAAGAACATGAAGTTGTCGCTCCGCAAATCGCCCAAGGCGTAAGCAGCGATTTTTAAATAAGTTACAAATTAGCTTGATAGTGACGGTGGGCGATGCCCGGCAACGCCTTAGCCGACCTGTCGGCACGCGCTTCGCTCACAAGTCGGGCGATGCGCATTGACTGGCAGCAGATTGTTGCCCTTTTCATCCTGGCCGTTCCCATCGCATGCGTGGCACGCACCGTTGTGTTCGAGGAAATCTTCCGCGAGCCGCGAGAATACTGCAGGGAGAAAAGCAATGTTTGCCGCTGGTTTCTAACGCGCAAATTCTTCTATCTGTTTACCTGCGAATACTGCTTCAGCCATTACCTGGTGCTCGCCTGCCTCCTGATCACGCACTATCGCCTGCTGTTTGATGATTGGCGCGGGTACATCGTTTCATTTTTCTCACTCGTCTTCGTCTCGAATATCTACCTCAATCTTTATAGCCGACTGCGTGTGGAGATTTCGCACGGGAAGAAGGAAATCGAGGCGAAGGAAAAGCAGATCGCAAAGCTGGAGGCGGAGATTCCAGAACCGCCAGCCGACCGGCGGGCAATTCCTGGCCAAGGGTATGCTTTTGGCGATGGGAAGAACCAACCTGCTCCCCGGGGCCGATAGCCCGGCGGGGAAGACGGCGCAATAACCCGCTGTCAAACCCAACCCCACAGCCCGCGCTCCTGCCATTGCCTAATGAACCAAAGGCGCCACTTCCTGCTCCAGGCGAATCGGATCTTTGTAGTGGCGTGGCTCCAGGAGGAACATAGCCAGGCGGAACGCTTCATTATGGCTGTCGGCATCGATCTGGAACTGGAGTTCCCAGTCCTCGGTGGTTTTGACGTAGAGGTTGTATCGATTAACCGGCCGTTCGCGCAACTTCATAGGTTAAAGGTTGCGCCGCTCACGCAAATCCGCCTCTCCTTTGTCAGATTTTTTCCAAGTGCGGAAACAGCGGGGTTGGTTTCAAGGGTCTGGCTGGAGTTCCCATACTCGCGCGTTTGCGCCCGGCCTTAATCCGTGTAAGATCGACTACACTTCGATTGCTTTGGGAACATACAAGAAGGAGGACTCCGTGCTCAAACGACCCGTGCCCGCCCTGGCGATTGTGGCTTTTGTGGTTTGCGCTGCTCTATTCAACGATGTGAGCCGGGGGCAGGAATCTCAAAAGATTAATGTGGGGTTGCAGCTTTACAGCTTGCGGGCCCAGTTTCCTAAAGATGTGCCGGGCACGATGGCATGGATTCAAAAAGTGGGGATCACTGACGTCGAGGCGGCGAGCTTTTACAACCTCAGCGCCCAGCAGTTCAAAGAGGAGCTCGATAAGCACGGCCTCCATGCCAGCGGCGCCCATTTCCAGTGGGACCAGTTCGATAAGGACATCGACGGCTGCATCCGAGACGCCAAAACGCTCGGCTGCGAGTTCATCACCATGCCTTGGATTCCTCACAACGGCGAATTCACCTTGAAGGACGCGCAGAAGGCCATCGCCAAGTTCAATGAATGGGGCGCCAAGTGCCGCGAAGCGGGCCTGCGGTTCACCTATCATCCCCACGGTTATGAATTTCGCCCGACGAGCAACGGCACGCTATTCGACTTGATGGTGAAGGAAACCAAGCCGGAGGATGTGAATTACGAAATCGACATTTTCTGGGCATACGATGGTGGCGCTGATCCGGTGAAGTTGATGGAGAAGTATCCCACGCGATTCGTGCAGATGCACCTGAAAGACATGGACAAGAGCGTGAAGGTGCCTAAGTACGAAGGGCATGAAAATGTGGATTCGGATGTTGCACTCGGAACGGGGCAGATTCCGATCAAGGCGATTGTAGAAGAAGGAATCAAAATCGGGATCAAGCATTATTACATCGAGGATGAGTCGAGCCATTCGGAGCAGCAGATCCCGGTGAGCATCCAATACATCCGCTCGATCGGGCACTAGATTGCTCAAGTGAGATAAGTTGTACGGAGCCCAATTGGGTCTTCATTCTGGGAAGAATAGTGGATAAGTCGCGTCGGTTTCGCGTGGGCATCGTGGGCGTAAGCGGATACGGCGGCGGAGAAGCCCTGCGCCTCTGCGCCAGCCATCCGAATTTCGATCTGGTCTATGTCGCTGGTGAAGGCAGTGCCGGGCAGAAGCTGGTCGAGCGGTTTCCAGGTATCGGTGCGGCAGGCGAGTTGACCATCGAAAAGTGGAATCCCGCGGAACTTCCATCTTTAGATCTTCTTTTCGCTTCGCTGCCATCGGGCGAGTCGAAGAGTGCATTGGCGCGCGTGCCGGACCAAACGCGCATCGTCGATATTGGCGGCGATCACCGGTATGTCGAGGGATGGACGTATGGACTGGCGGACGTGTGGCCGGAACGTATTCGCCAGGCCAAACGGGTCGCCAATCCGGGTTGTTATCCGGCAGCCACTTTAGCGGCACTCGCCCCGCTCGTTGCCAATAAGTTAGTTGAACCGACGAACGTGATCATCGATGCCAAGAGCGGCGTGAGCGGCGCGGGCCGAGGCGGCGGCGGGACGTTTGGCTATGCGGAAGTCAATGAAGACGTTTCAGCCTATGGCCTGCTCAAACATGCGCACGTTCCGGAGATGACTCAGACGTTGCAGGAAATCTCCGGCAAAGATGCCTCGCTCGTTTTTACGCCGCACTTGATCCCGATGACGCGCGGGATTCTTTCGACCTGTTACGCTCGTGCAAGCGCTTCAACACAAGCCTGTCTCGAAGCGGCGAGGTCGTTTTACAAAGATCGTCCCTTCGTGCGGGTGGTGGAAAAGGCGCCTCACAGCAAGTGGGCGACGGGATCGAATCTGGTTTTCGTTTCTTATTTTGCCGACCCGGCGAAGCAAATCGTGATCGCACTGGGAGCAATCGATAATCTTGGGAAAGGCGCAGCCGGACAGGCAGTTCAAAACGCGAACTTGATGCTCGGCCTCGATGAAACCGTCGGCTTAGGTGGCGCTCCGCTGTGGCCGTGATGCTTCATGGATCGCCTTAACCAATCCATCAATTGAATAGTTCTCCGCGGTAATGGTTGGTGAAAGTCCCAGTTCCAAGATTGTTTGCGTCGTGATCGGCCCGATGCTGGCGATTTTCACATCTTCGAGCCGCGATTTGTAACTGTCGCCAAGCAGCGCGGCCATATTTCGTGCGGTGCTGCTGCTGGTGAAGGTCATCCAGTTGATCTGCCTTGCATCGAGCGCTTCCAGCAACTCGGCCGGCAAAGATTGAGCGGGTCGAGTTTCATAAACGGCGACGTCGTTCACTTCGGCCGCCCCACCTTTGAGCAAGCGATCGCGGAGCATGGGCCGTGCGATATCGGCGCGAAGCATCAGGAATTTACGATCGGCCACTTCGCGATTTTCTTCCAGCGCCTCGGACAGGGCTTCGGCCACAAAGCGCTTTGGACAGAGATCGACATTCAGACAAAGCTGGTTGCGAATGGCGTCGGCGGTGGCGTCTCCGATGGCGGCGATCTTGACGCCCGCGAAGGCCCGCGCGTCCAGCAATCCCGCGAAGAGCCGATCTCGGACAAATCGCACCCCATTCTGGCTTGTGAAGATCACCCAGTTGTATTGATCGATGTGATGCAGTGCTTCATCGACACCGGACCATTCATCGGGGGCGACGAGTTCGATCGTCGGTGCCTCGATGACATGAGCGCCCAGTTCCACCAGTCGAGCCGACAGATCACTCGCTTGTTGTCGGGTCCTCGTGACGGCGATCGTCTGGCCGGACAGCGGGCGATTCTCAAACCAGTTGAGCGTTTCCCGAAGTGAAACGACTTTGCCGACAATCGTGATAGCGGGTGGACCGAGCTTCGCTTCGGCCACCTTTTGCGGCAGATCCGAGAGTGTACCGACCACCGTCTGCTGTCGCGCAAGCGTTCCCCAACGAATCGTGGCGGCTGGCGTTTGAGCAGACATTCCATGTTCGATGAGCTTCGCGCAGATGCGCGGAAGCGCTTTGACACCCATATAAAACGCTATGCAAGGCAGGCGCGCGATGGCTGACCAATCGAGGTCGGATGCGCCGCCCACCTGTCGGCTGCGCGCCTCCTCATCTCGATATTCTTCTTCCTTTTCGTGGCCAGTGATGAAGGTAAAGCTGGAGTTGAAATCGCGATGCGTGACCGGGATTCCCGCATAAGCCGGCGCGGCAATCGCTGCTGTTACTCCGGGCACCTCTTCAAATGGAATTCCGGCTTCGCGAAGTGCTTCGGCTTCCTCGCCGCCTCGGCCAAACACGTAGGGATCGCCCCCCTTCAGCCGAACGACCACCTTTCCCGCCCGGCCATGTTCAATCAATGTCGCGTTGATTTGATCCTGCGTGAAGGAATGGGCGGCAGCTTTCTTGCCGACATAGATCGCCTGGGCGGACGGGTTCACATCCAGGAGCCTGGGGTTGGAAAGGTAATCATAGACGATGACCTGCGCGCGCTTGAGCAGCTCCTGCCCGCGCACAGTAATCAGGCCCGGATCGCCGGGGCCGGCGCCGACCAGGTAGACGATTCCTTTCCCGCCAATCGATTCACTCACGCTGACCTTTCATTGCCAAAGAAGTAGCAGTAGCCCCGGACAATCTCAAAGGCAAGTGAATGTGCCGACCCTGTGCGGCGTGAAAATCGCGCCGCGCGTTTATCGGACGGCATTGCCTTGAGAACTTGGGTAATCCAGATGGCGCATACGGCCGATTTTGGCAAAGGCCGGGGCGAATTTGTTGCCTCCGGCGGTTGAACGTGAGGAGCTAGCGATGGTTGCCTTGCTGAAAATGCCAAATCGGATTACGCCGGACGAAGCAAACGATCGGCGGGTCTTTGTTCGCAAGCCGGCGAATCAGTCGGTTGAGGGATTGCGGATCGATCACACCGTCACCGCGCGCCAACAGCCAAGGCTTACCCTCCACCTGCGCGATCTTTCGTTGGGCGGATTGTCCGCACTGAGCGAAACGCCGCTGCAACGAAACGAGTGCGTTGCCGTGTCATTTCCTCGACAGGGGCTCACGGCTGGCTGGAGCGCGGTTGCTCGAGTTCTTCGATGCGAGCCCAGTGCAATGGGATATCGCATCGCGATGGAATTCGATGCGCTCCGGGCCGCTTGATTCTCGGTGAATAAGCCAAATCAATTCATTTCCCCGCCAGAGCGTGGCAAAGCGGCCGGCCAGACCTAAAATGACCGTAGTATGACAACTGCCACGGCGTCACCGGCTGCGCAAGAGAAGACCAAGGCCAAAAAGACCGAATACGATCCGGATTCGTTCCGGATGACCATCGGCGAGCACCTTGAGGATCTTCGCCGGCGGCTCATTTTTGCTATTTTGGGGTTTGCCATCGCGTTATTCGGGTTGATGGCATTCGGCCAGAAGATCGCGATCTTTTTCTGTGCCCCCTTAACCCATCAACTACTGCGGCATCATATTAACCCACAGCTTGCCTACACGGGGTTGACGGACCCCTTCATGACCTATTTGAAGATTACGGTCATTTCTTCGATCGCGCTGGCCGGTCCGTGGATCATCTATCAGATATGGCTTTTCGTCGCGGCTGGGCTTTATCCGAACGAGCGGAAAACGATTACGCGATACATTCCGCTGAGCATCACGCTGTTCGTCACCGGCTTGGTTTTCGTTTACGTGCTGGTGCTGCCGCTCTCGATTGAGTTTTTCATCGATTTTTCCAATTCATTTAACATGCCCTGGGGCACGCCGACGGGACAGGTTGTGCCGAATGCTCATGGCACTGCGTTGGCTGTCCTGGCCGGCGATCCTGCCGATCCTCAGCCGGGCGAGCTATGGATCAACACGGCTGAGGATAAGGTTAAAGTGTTGATGCCATCGCAGGACGGCAATCCGAAGAATGCAACGATACGCTCGCTGCCCTTTGGGCCTGAGAAGCTTCTGACGCCCGTCATCACGCTGTCGGATTACATCGATCTGGTCGTCACCTTCATGCTGACGTTTGGTCTGGCGTTTCAATTGCCGTTGGTCATTCTCGCGGTTGTGGGAATCGGAGTAGTGGATGTGCCGTTCCTGAAAAAGCAGCGAAAGATCGTTTACTTCGTCATGACGATTGCAGCTGCGGTTCTGGCTCCCGGAGATATTGTCACATCGATGTTGGCTTTGCTGATTCCGCTCGTGCTGCTGTACGAGTTTGGGCTTTGGCTTGTGGCTTTGGCCGAGCGGCGCAAGGCGCGGGAAGCGGCTGCGGAATCATAAAGAAGATGTTATCGGTCCAATGGAAGCGACTGAGGCTCATTTGGTTTTGCCCGCCCGTGAGTTAGAATTTAGAAGTCCAACAAGCTCACGGAAAATACATGATCCATCCCTGGCACGACGTTACTCCCGGCGAAGACATTCCTCAGGAGTACAACTCCATCATCGAGATTCCCTTTGGTTCCAGCGTTAAATATGAGCTGGATAAGAACAGCGGTCTGATTAAGCTGGATCGCGTTCTTTATTCAGCCGTTTATTATCCCGCCAATTACGGATTCATTCCGCAGACGCTTGCCGAGGATGATGACCCACTTGACGTGTTGGTGCTCTGCCAGGAAACCGTCGTACCTCTGACTTTGATTCGAGCGCGGACGATTGGCCTGATGACCATGATCGATGGCGGCAAGAAGGACCACAAAGTCATTGCCGTCGCGACGGAGGATCCGGAATTCAACAGCTATCGCGAGGCTGCGGAGATGCCGCCCCATCGGCTCAACATGCTTCGCCGCTTTTTCCAGGATTACAAACAGCTCGAAGGCAAAGCGGTCGAGGTCGATGAGATTCAGCCCGCTAAAATTGCATATCCCATCATTGAAGACGCCTTGGCGCGCTACAGCAAGCAGCGGCGTCGTGGGTTCAAATGATCTGGCCGCCTAAGAATCCTCGAACAATTTGAAATCTTTCTTGATTGCAGCCGTTGCCTTGATAGCCTTATTGAGGCTATCGGGGCATTATGGGTTTGGAAGATATCCGGAATCTACTGACCGAAGCGCGCCGCGCTATGGTCGAGTGGCGCAAGGAATTGCCGGCTCACAAAAACCAGGCAGAGTCCTCGCGACGGCTCGCGCTATTCAAAGACCTAATTGCTGCCACAGATGAATTGCTGAAACAGCAGGAGGAGTTTGCTGGACGACTTCGGCGCAGTTCATCTTTGCCAACTTCGCTTGAAGGTGATGCTCCGATTGCTGACTCAGTTCCGCCTTCGACACCCGGTGATGTGTCAATGAATACCCATTAAACGGCAGATTACGGGTTGAACATTTGCCCGCTATCCAGCAGAACCGTCACTGGTCCGTCATTAGTTAATTCAACCTGCATATTTGCGCCGAACTGGCCGGTTTCCACGCGCACGCCCGTCGCGCGCAAGGCGATAATCAGCTCGTCGAACCATTTCTTCCCGGTTTGAGGATCGGCGGCTGCATCGAACCCCGGCCTGCGGCCGTGACGCGTCGCCGCCGCCACCGTGAAATTACTGATTACCAGCAGGCTTCCGCCGGTTTGTTCGATGCTGGAATCAAAATGCTTGTCGCCATTGCGGAAAATGCGCAGGCCCAAGAGCTTTCGGGCCATCCAATTCACATCGCTTTCGCCGTCGTTACGCGTGACGGCTACGAGCGCAACCAGTCCAGCATCGATTTTTCCAATAACCTTCCCATCGACTGAAACCTGCGCCGACGTCACTCGCTGAACCACCGCAATCATGAGAAGCCCTCTCGGATCAAACGCATTTTGCGAAAGTTCGCTGCGCGGTGACGTCGGTGATTCGGACGCGCGCCACTTGGCCCGTCTTTAGCGGCGCGGATTCATCCAGCCATACATCGAAATACCGCTCGCACCGGCCATGCCTGGGTTGCCCTTGTTCGATGATGATTTCCGCTTCTTGATTAAGAAATTGCCTTCGAAAGACAAGGCTTTGATCGAGAGAGATTTCTTGCAGCCGCTTAAGTCGCTCACCGACAACTGGACCATGGACAAATTGATCGGTCCATCGCGCGGCGGCAGTGCCAGGCCGTGGCGAGTAGGGAAATCCATGAACATGGATGAAACCGGCTGCCTTAACTACATCGACTGTCTGTTCAAACTCGGCGTCATCTTCTCCGGGAAATCCGACGACCACGTCAGTCGTCAATGCCGGCCGATCGAATGCTTTTCGAACTCGCTCGACCATCCGAAGAAAATCGTCGCGTGAGTATTGGCGATTCATCCTGTGAAGGATCAGGTCCGAGCCACTCTGAAGAGGCAGATGGAAGTGCGGCATCACCTGGTGATGCGAACTGAGTACGGCTAACAACTCGGCCGTCAGATCGCCCGGCTCAATGCTCGATAATCTCAGTCGGCGTAATCCGGTGACTTGACAGAGCGCATCGATCAGCGATGCAAGCGATGTATCGGACGCCGCTTGCCGACGGCGAAGCGCTGTGGCTTGGCCATAGGCCCCAAGAAAGATGCCGGTGAGAACGATCTCGCAATGCCCTGCCGCAACCAGTGCTCGGGCCTCTTCGACAGCCTGATCGATCGGCTTGCTCCAGAGCCGGGGGCGAAGTTGCGGAATGATGCAGTAGGTGCAATGGGCATCACACCCATCCTGAACCTTCAAGACAGCGCGCTGAAGTCCGGTTTGATGAGCGATGAGAGTCGGCAGAGAAGTCGCCCCCGGCTGGTCCGCTAACCCTGCAGAAAAGCGTGCTGATTCAACGAGATTCTGATTGACTTGTAACGCGGCCGACGGTTTAATACTGGTCGTGCGTAGGTCTGCCGGAGCCCCAGCCTGTATCATCCATTTGTTATCCTTTTCATCATCCATTGGCACCGGCCCTGACGCAGTGAGAATGTCCTTGGCCTCATAAGCCGAGGGTGGATCATCGAGCGGCACGAGTCGGAGGTCGTTGGCGGGTCGAGCGTCTTCAAGTTGCCAGGCGGTGATGAGGCGATCCAGTTCCACCGCCATGTTTTGATGGTGACTCAGAACCGCGCTGACTCCAGGGATTGACTGGGCAGAGGCTTGATCGCCGGTCGCCCAGCATCCAGTAACCAGAACGCGGGATCGGCTGAAAGTGGGCTCAGTTGTAGTGTGTTTAGGTGAGCCGACAGAGGCCGAACCAGTTGGCTGATTGCTTTCGACTGAGGCGGAGTGGGAATGCGATAGTGCGGATGCACAGGCTGGCTGATGACTAAATGAAAATTCGGGACGTTGGAGCAGCGGAAGGCGGATGGCCCGGCGAACGGACTGCCGGCTTTCGCGGGCGGCGTGCATCGTGACGCTGCAAGTATGAACAACACGCAGGTCGGCCGAAGAGGTGTCCGTTTCGATCAGGCCTCGCGTGCGAAGAAGCTGGGCAATCTGCTGGCTTTCGTAGTGATTGACCCGGCATCCCAGCGTTTCGATGGAAAAGGTTTTCATGAACGTCGTTCGGTGAAGCTGATCGAAGAACTTATCGCCGCCGCGAGCGTCATATTAGATGCATCGCGGGGAAGAGTGAAAGTGGCGGATTGTTAAGTTAGACGGATTTGGTCCACCAACTTTGATTCTGGGACGATCCGCCACACAGCAAAAGTTGAAGCGACTTTGAATTGAAGTTACACCATAGGACGGAGCACCTTGGCGGGCGTGTTGGGCAAACCACCCCGACCGCGCCGCCGGATGGCCGAAAGCCGCCGGTAATTGAATGTTTCCCAATTAAGGTCCATTCGAGACCGGCGCCCGCATTTGTTTCAACAGGAGCCAACATGGCCAACGCTCGATTCGCGTGGGGCATCGATATCGGAAACCGCGCTCTCAAGGCGATCCGATTGGTCCGCGATGGCAATAACCAGCTCAAAATCGATGATTTTGAGGTCATCGAGCATGAGCAGATCCTGTCGCAGGCCGGGGACAATCGTGAATCGCTGATTCAGACCGCCCTGGCCAATTTTACTCAAAGGCAAAACATCAAAGGCGGTGCGGTAGCGATTGGCGTAAGTGGCCAATCGAGCTTCGCCCGCTTTATCAAGCTGCCGCCTGTTGAACCGAAGAAGATTCCCGAAATTGTCCGCTTCGAAGCGATCCAGCAGATCCCCTTCCCGCTCGATGAAGTCGAGTGGGCTTATCAGCTTTTTCAGAACGATCAGTCGCCGGACGTCGAGGTCGGGATCTTTGCCATGCGCAAGGATCTGGTGAATCAGAACATCCGCTATTTCACCGATGTCGGCATGAACGTCCGTGCCGTCCAGACCAATCCGCTGGCGGTCTATAACGCCCTGTATCACGATCAGCGCATCAAGGGCGCGACGATGATCATCGATCTCGGTGCCGAGAACACCGACCTGATCATCGCGGAAGGTGAGAGCATCTGGATGCGGTCGATCTCGATCGGCGGCAACAATTTCACTGAAGCACTGGTCAAACAGTTCAAGCTGAAGTTCAACAAAGCTGAAGAGCTGAAGCGCAACGCCGCCACCAGCAAATATGGCCGGCAGATTCTTCAGGCGATGCGAACGGTGTTTGCTGATCTGGTCGCCGAAATTCAGCGGTCGATTGGCTTCTACGCATCGACCCACCGCGATTCGCGCATCACGCGTGTGTTGGCCCTCGGCGGCACGTTCAAGTTGCCGGGCTTGCAGAAATATCTTCAGCAGAACCTTCAGCTTGACGTGGCGCGCGTCGATCGGCTCGGCACCGAGATGCCCGCCGATGCACGATTCCTGTCGACGTTCAATGACAACGTGCTGTCGGCTGTCAGCGCGTACGGCCTTGCATTGCAGGCTCTGGGTGAAGCGAAGATTTCGAGTTCGCTCTTGCCCGAACATATTCGCCGCGAGCGGATGTGGGGTGAAAAGACCAAGTGGTTCGCGGCGGCTGCGGCGTTGTTCGTGGTCGGCACCGGCATGTATGCCGGTCGAGTTTGGTACGATCAGTACAGTTATGATGCGAAGTTGCCGGTTCGCCAATCACTCGAAACGGTAAACCGACAGGCAACAGGCCTGGATTCAGCATGGAAGGCTGTCGAATCTTCTGGTGCTGATGACCGCAAACAGATTGCGATTCTCACCGGTGCCGTAAACGATCGAAATGTCGTGCCGCACATCGTTGAAGATATCGGCACGGCATTCCCGCCCATGCCTGCAATTGATGCCCTTAAGAAGGTTCCTCGTGGCCAGCGCAAAATCATTGAGTTGGAAGGCTGGAAGATGAGTTACTTCCCGGATCTTTCACCTCAGCTTGCGATGCCGGACACGCAGTTCACCGGGCTGGCCGAGAAATTCGATGTTGATTCGGAAAAGAAGAGCGGTTTCGGAACCGACAACACGAACCAGCCCGGGGGCCCGAACGCTAAAAAGAAGATCATCAGGCACACCGGGGCTGGTGTGAACCGGATGAAGGTGAACAATAATCAGAACGGCGATAACCCGGCTGGCCCGGCGCAGCGCGGATATATCGTTACCATCCGCTGCCGAACGTCCAACTCGGTGCCAGCGGACCTGGTGAACGAGACCGTAGTTAAAGCCCTTGCGGCGCGGAATCAGAATTCGCCTAACCCTCCGCAGAATTATTCGTTCGTCAAAATCGTTCGCGCAGAAGTTCGAACGATCAATGCCCAGGACAGGCCTTCGTCGGCAGTGCGAAATCGCTATCGCAATCCAATGACCAACGGATTCGGGCAGCTTGGCGGAATCAACGGAGCCATCCAGCCCAGTATGCGGGGTAGTTCCTCTCCATTTGCTCCGCCTACTGCACTAAACGGCGGCCCCCAGCGTACCGAGGACAATGAGCCCAAAGCCGATCCATGGGAAGATCCATTGGTGCCGGGCGAGAGCATGGAGAAGGACTCAATTATTACATTGGTCGCAGCGGTGGTTCTCGATCCCAAACCCGTGGCAAAGGATAACGGCGGTCAGGTCGCATCGAACCAGTGATCTTGAGCCGCCGTTCTCCAGTGGCGCGGTGTCCGAATAAAGGCTAACGAGGCAGAGTCATGGAACTGGTAAAGAAGAACATTGCGAGCATCATCTGCGGGGTCATAGTCATCCTCGCTGTGGTTGCTCTGTTTTGGCCAATCAGTGGATGGGTCAGCACGCTGCAGGCCAGCGTCAACAGCAGCAAAACGAAGTATGCGGACAAGATGCAGTCGCTGATGTCGGCACCGCGGAAGCTGCCGGTCACCAATGCACTGGATTCAAATGCTGACCAGCCGGCACTCAAGCAGTTTCCAACCGAGCAGGTGATCAAGCTTGGTGAAGAGGTCAAAGATCAGGTCCAAAAACAGGCCCAGGAAATGCTTCAGGCGACGATTCAGCGAAATCGCCACGATCCGATCCTGCCCATGTCGGTGACGCATCCGCCGGATCCATTTCAGTTTCAGCGTGAGTATCTGCAATATCTTGGCGTCTGGCCGGCTGATGATCCGAAGAAGCAGACGATCAAGACTTTGCTCGATTCGGTCACTCCGCCAAACGCCAAGGAAATCAAGGCTGAAGAGGATCGAATGTGGAAGGACGACTTCGAGGGCAAGCTGATTCTGATTAACGGCCAGGCGACGAATAAGCCGCAAATCGACGCCCAGTTCACTCAGGCCAAAGAAAAGCTTCCCGAGAAAATGCGCCGCGAGCGCGCTGAAAAATACAAGATTTACCTCGATCCAGATGCCATCGACGTTGCCGGCAATCTGGGGCCGGATATTACCAAGCAGGCTACGCCGGAGCAGATTTGGTATGCGCAGAATATGTTGTGGATCGATCAGGATGTTTGCGCGGCAATCGCCCAGATCAATGCCAAAGCACAAAACATCATGGATGCGCCGGTCAAGCAGTTGCTGAAGATCAGTGTTGACGACACGGACAAACAATACGTCACGCTCCAAAACTCCGGCGCCCCCACTTCCGGCGACCAGGCGGCCACGCTGACCGATGACATGATCGCAGGAAAAGCATTTACCGTTTCAGAAACGGGGCGCGTTTCAAATCCGGTTTACGATGTGATCCACTTCCGGGTCGAGATGAACGTGGATGCCCGCAAGGTTCCCGAGATCGTCGCGCAGCTTCAGCGCGGCAGGCTCATTACCGTCTTCACCTGCGACACCAACTCTGTCGACGCCCGCGCGGCGGTCGAACAGGGATATGTTTATGGCGAAGCGCCAGTCGTTAACCTCAGAATGATGTGCGAAGAGCTGTTCATGCGTGGCTGGACGGTTGGCAAAGATCCAGCCAAAGACGCGCTGATGCCTGCGGCGGTCGAACAGGTGCTTGGTATCGCTACTCCGAACGCCGGGCAATAGATGGTTGGCCGTTAGACGCAACTGAAATTAGTTAAACATCACCGAGGGTGTTATGGAAAAACACTTAAAGACTCTCGAACAGAACGTCCAGTGGATCGCGCTGGCCCTGGGCGGGATATACCTGCTGTACATGGTCTACGCATACGTCATCACGCCGCCGGTTACCGTCAAACTCGGCACCGGTCCAACCGCGCCGGCGCTTACGCCAGGCGAGGTCGATGACGCGATTGCCAAGAAATATGCCGAGCCGCTCAAGATCGCAATGAGCCGATCCGACACGCTCGACATCAAGGTCACCGATGTGATGGGGCCTTATCTGGCGCGCATCGACGAGAAGGATTTGAAGACTCCTGATCTTGCGACGGCTTGGGGAGGCGTCCGCGGAGAAGTGCCGGGCGTGGTCATAGAGGGAGGCAACAAGAATGCGCTGATTGCACAAGCGCCGGTTCTGCCGAAGCCCACCGCAGTTGCCTTTTCTTCAAACATTGCTTCGATTGTCCTGCCCAATGCCCAGGGCCAGAATAACAATGCGGTCGTACCTGCCGGGCAGGCATTGCCGCCTCACAAGGATTCCGGCTGGTGGTCTGGCACTTTCAAAATCCCTTATGTTGATCTTCAAAAGGGTTGGAGCCCATTTGCCAACGCGAACGTTCCCGGGCTGACGAATACTAAATTCCTTCAGGTCACGCTGACGCGCCAGGAAATGCTTCCCAATGGCCAGTGGGGAAATAAAACTGATATCAAACCGGTTGGTCTGGCTAATCCGGTAAATTTTCCTGGGGACCAGGTGCCGCCCGCGAAAGCTGCGCTTCGAAAGGATGCGTACGAGTACAAGGCGTGGACCACCAGCACTGAGGCGCAGCAGGAGATTACACAGCCGGCGTTCCCCGAAGTCATTCCGGGCGTCCGTGTGTGGTATGCACCGGGCACAGAGCCACCTGATCCTACAAAGAAGCAGCGCAATGGACGTCCGAATGTTCCAGCGCGTCCTAAGCCGCCCGTTCCCGTACAGCAACCGGCTCAAGCCGCGGCTCCGAATCCAAATGGATTCAATGGCCAGGGTGGAGGTCAACCAGCACAGGGCGAATTCAATGTCATGACTCTCACTCAGGACCTGGATCTGATGGTACACGATACCACTGCCGAGCCAGGTCATACCTATCGCTATCAGGTTAAATACGCCTTATCAAATCCGACCTGGGACAGCGCAAACCTGGCCGTTCAGAATGTGGCCGATACATTTGCCTTGGAAAGCCCGCCGAGTGACTGGACTCAGCCTGTCACTATTCCTTCGACAACGCAGATCTTCGTAGTCAACGTGAGCAGCCAGACTCAGAGTGTTCGATTCGACGTCTTCGAGTGGAAAGATGGAAAAATGACCCGCTCGACGGTGAACGCTGCGCCCGGTGATGCAATCAAGGATGAAACCGTTGTCGACATTCGACAGGATTCGGGCAAGCGCGATACGTCCTATGTTCTGCTCGTCGGCCCCAACGGAAATCTGACTCGTCAGGACAAGCAGGGAGATGCTGCTAACCCCGATTATGACAAGCTCAAGGCCGAAGTGGCCGTGCAGCAGGAGCAGGACGGAATGCCAAACCGCAGACAGCAGGCCCTGGCTCGCTGAGCTGAATGCAGGTGAAATTTGCGTACAAACAAACCCGGCATGCGCCGCAGCATGCCGGGTTTTGTTGTTTTAGCTTGTGTTGATTTTCCGTACCCCTTACAGTCAACTCGCGTCACGCGACGGCGCTGACGAAGTTTCGAAAGAAAGCTTTATTTTTTAAATCATGATCCCACTTACACGACATGGATGGCGGGAAATGCTCATCGGTGCGGCTGTATTGGCGCTGATGGCCTGGGTCATGGGCGTCGTGATCCCCTGGCTGGCGTTTCTGGTGGTGCCGGTGCTGATCTGGCTCTTTCTGTTTTTCCGCGATCCGCATCGGGTTGTGCCCGGAGAACAAAGCGTGATGGTCAGCCCCGCCGACGGCAAAGTGTCAGACATCAATGAGATTCCCAGCGAGCCGCTTTTGGGCGGTGAGCCGGCGGTCCGTGTCGGCATTTTTCTTTCGGTATTCAATGTTCATGTGAACCGCAGCCCCTGCGACGGAAAGGTCCTGGACGTAAAATACAAGAAGGGCAAGTTCATTAACGCGATGCGGCATTCGCAGGCCTCGGATGAAAATGAATCGAACACGGCTGTCCTGGGCGATCCGGTGAGTGGTCGGCCAGTGGCGGTCGTAAAGCAAATTGTTGGATTGATTGCCCGCAGAATTATTTTCACGCCGCAAGTGGGGCAAACGATCACGCGCGGTCAGCGCATTGGCATGATCAAGTTTGGAAGCCGCACCGAGCTTGTGATCCCGAAATGGCTGGAACCGGAGATTGTCGTGAAGGTCGGGCAGATGGTTCGAGGCGGATCAGATATTATCGCGCGCCTTGGAAAGCCGGTGCATACGTCAGTTGAACGGGTGGACGACAGCGAAGCAGAAGCGGTGGCTCCCCGCCACTCCCCTGCCTGAATACCGCGGAAGTCAGGCTCGCACTATGCCCGATATCCATCCCGAAAATGTTCCAGGCCATTATGCAGAGCCGTCCTCGGCAAGGCGGCCCGAGGAGTTACGGCAGCCCCATAAGAAGCGATTGCGGCTTCGTCGTCGCCGAAGGCGCGAACTGGATGAAGAGACGCGCGAACGGCGGCGTCTGCGCATCCGCCGGCATGGGCGGCGCGCCTATATCCGCAGCGTCTATTCGCTTCCGAGCCTCGCGACCCTTGGAAATGCAATCTGCGGATTCGGAGCGATGTATGTCGCTTCCATGGAGAACTTTTCGGCCGGCGCGGGAGATGTTGATCACTGGACATCATTTGTCGGCCAGCACCGCTTTATCGTTGCCGCCTATCTGATCTTCTTTGCCATGGTGTTCGATGCGCTGGATGGTCGCCTGGCGCGATTTGCCCGCCACACCACCGATTTTGGAGGCCAGCTCGACAGCCTCGCGGATGTCGTCAGTTTTGGCTGCGCCCCGGCCTTTCTCGCGCTGCAGGTCTTTCATGACACGATGCGCGATGCCAATCAATTCATCGCACCCCTGCTCAGTCGCCTGATCTGGGCCATCGGCGCGCTGTATGTCAGTTGTGCTGCCATTCGTCTGGCACGATTCAACGTCAGCAATGAGCATGGCGAGCAGCATCATTTCAGCTTTCTTGGTTTGCCCAGTCCCGGTGCCGCCGGAACGATTGCCGCATTTGTGCTGATGCAGCAGGACTTGTTCGAGCAACAGCTCTTTGGGATTTCCCGGCTGTGCCTGTGGGTTCTACCGTTTCTACTGCTTCTGACCGGCTTGCTGATGGTCAGTGCAATTCGGTATCCGCATCTGGTGAACCGGTATTTGCGCGGTCGAAGATCGATCGCCCGATTGCTTTTCACTCTGACCTTGTTGCTGCTCCTGGTGATCGCGCATCGGTACACGTTGGGGCTAGGCACCCTCGCATACGCGCTCAGCGGCTTAGTGAGTTCCGGATATCTGCGCATGCGTCGCCGGACATCTACAGCAACGGCAACTGCCAAAATGGTTGACAAACATCAAGCTTGAAATGAGCTGACAGAAACATCATGTCGAATCAAAACAAAGCCATCCGCGAGTTGATCTACTTGGATGCCGACCGAGTCCGCTCATTGGCTGCCCGGTTCGAATTAGCAGAATCGAGTATTACATCTTCCGATCGGATCATCCTGGAACGGTTCGTCGAAAACCTCGAGCCATTGCTGCTTTCGAAGCCAGGCACGGTGAAAATCGATTCGGATTTTGATTTCTCTCGTTGGACGCCCGAAACATTTGTCGACGGCCAGTTCGCCTTCATTCGCGGCATCACACGCCTGATGGATTACAACTTTTTGACGCTTGCCCTGTCGGGGCTCCCGGCAGTCCTGCGGAAGATGAACAAGATTGAAATGGCGGCCCTGCGAAACAGCGACGAGGGCCGGCGAATGAGCAAGACACAGATTCAGCAGCGTAGCCAGGAAAACCAGGCAGCGATCGCCAAGATCGATGAGTTTAAAATCGAAGAGCTCGGCGATGTCATTCGCCGACTTTACGGCGATATCGTCCGGGTCAAGATCCGGCCCAGTAGCGAGCATCCTCATGCAGTTCTCGTTGGCTCAACCTATGTTGATCGGTTTTATGATTCACCCGCGGCACTGAACCAGAAATATGGCATCGAGATTGACGCCAACTGGACCACCATTGCCCAACTGAACATGTCTGGCCAGACAGCGGCAATTCAGCCCATTCCGATTGGCAATCAGATGGAAGATTCCTTCGAACAGCTTTCGTTGCTGATGAATAACGCTTTTCGGCTGGCCAATGGCCCAGCCTTCCCGGCGATTTCGATGACACCCATCGCAATCTATCGGTCGGTGCAATAAGGTCGATAGCAACCTCTTCACTCAGCCCGCATTTCCTGCCCATTTTTACCCCGATAAGCCCATCGGCACCGTAAAAAAATGATCGGGGAATATGTTCTTTTGAACGGCGTTTTGTATATTAAGGTGCAGAAAATGCAGTGCTGGGCTCGCTGCCGACGGCATTGAAGCGCTGATCCGCAAATGGTTTGCCGGAGAAGCGATTTGAACTAAGCACGTCCGGATGGTGGAGTTAGAGAATGTCGCAAGACATGGCTGCGATGCTGCGCGCGATGGATAAGGATAGGTGCCGACCTATTGTGGTCGCCAGCCACGCTCGCAGTGGAACGCATCTATGTATCGATACCCTCCGAATTAACTTTAAACCCTGCTGGATGAAAAAGAGCTGGTTTGAACCGGCTAATGGTCTTTACCTCGGACTTGACGGATCGGCACTTGCGGATCAGCCCCTCGATATCCATCGGATCTCCCGCATACTCCGCCGGGCCAGCCGACCTATCGTCAAGACACACGTCTTATCTGATTTACATCACGGTGGCGTAGAGCGATCACCCTGGCGAATTAATCCGCAATTTGCAGATTGGCTCAATGAGCGCAGCAGCTTCGTTTACATTTATCGCGATGGCCGCGACGTGCTGCGTTCTCTCTATCACTACATGCAGGTCAAGGCGCCTGAAGCAAGGGTTCCCTTTTCGCAGTTCATTCGCCAGAGGGTGAACGGACTGAGTCGAGTTGCGGCATGGGCGCAACACGTTCGTTCCTGGCGAGATCGCGCCGGCGTGTTTCACGTCAAGATGGAAGAGCTGGTCAATCAACCGTTCGAGACGCTCCACCGATTGGCGGCTGATCTTGATTTGCCCCCTGTCCCAGACGAGCCGCAGATTCCACGTCGTTGCGATGCCGACTTTTTGAGCCGGGCGTGGCGCCGTCTGGTGCCGACGCCCTCAAGCACTGCCATCGTGCCTCGCCACGAGGTGGCAGAATGCTCGACGTCGCGGCAAGCATTCGCACAGGAGGCGGATCGGAGATTCTTCCATGCCGAGGCCGGCGATCTATTGATTGAACTGGGTTATGAACTTTCGGCGGACTGGATTGATGAAGGATTCAGCACCAGTGGCATCGCCAGCAGGCATTCGCAGAAGAGGTCGACTAACCGACACGCCGTAGCGGCCATGGCATCACTGGACGAGGCATTGGAAGATTTCCGCACGCCGGTGATTAATTAAGCGATATTCGCCTAAATATCGAAATACATGCAGAATTCGTAAGGGTGCGGCCGCTGCCGAATCGCATCCACTTCGTTTTCGCGCTTGTATTTGATCCAGTAGTGAATCACGTCGGCCGTGAACACATCACCGTTGAGCAGGAACTCGTGATCCGTTTCCAGGCATTCCAGCGCCTCTTCGAGAGAAGCCGGCGCTGAGCCAATCTTTTCATATTCCTCGATGCTCAAGTGATACATGTCCTTATCGAGCGGATCGCCGGGATGCATTTTATTTTGGATCCCATCGATCGCCGCCATCGTGATTGCGCTGAAGGCAAGATAAGGATTGCACGAGCTGTCGGGGCAGCGGAACTCGAGGCGCTTGGTTTGCGGCCGCTCGCTGTACATCGGAATGCGAATCGCTGCCGACCGATTTCGACTGGAATAGACCAAGTTGACCGGCGCTTCATAACCCGGCACCAGCCGCTTGTAGCTGTTGGTTGTCGGATTGCACAGGGCGCATAAGGCGCGCGCATGTTTTAAGATTCCGCCGATCGCGTACAGCCCTGTGTCGCTCAGCCCCGCATATTTGTTGCCTGCGAACAGCGGCTTATCCTTTTTCCACAACGAAAAGTGAACATGCATGCCTGAGCCGTTGTCCTGATAAAGGGGCTTGGGCATGAACGTTACCACTTTGCCATGTCGCGCGGCGACATTCTTGGCCACGTATTTGTACATCATCACGTTGTCGGCCATCGTCACCAGATCCTGGTAACGCATGTCGATTTCGCATTGCCCACCGGTGGCAACTTCATGATGATGAGCCTCAACCGGAATCCCCAGTTCAATTAACGTTGCCACCATCTCGCTCCGGACATTCTGCATTGTGTCCATCGGTGGCGTGGGAAAATAACCTTCCTTCAGGCGAATCTTGTAGCCGAGGTTTGATGGATCTTCGTCACCTCGCCCCCAGATGCCCTCTCGGCTGCCGACGTAATACTTGGCGAAGTTGATCCCCTGATCATAGAAGGCCTGATCGAAAACGAAGAACTCCAGCTCCGGGCCGAAGAATGCCATGTCGGCAATCTTTGTTTTTTCCAGAAAGGCCTTCGCTTTGCGCGCGATGGATCGCGGATCGCGTGAATACTCTTTCTTGGTGATCGGATCGCGCACGTCACAGATCATCGCCAGCGTCGTGTGCTGCATGAACGGATCGATCTTGGCGCTGTCCGCGATGGGCACCAGCAGCATGTCCGATTCATTGATGGCCTGCCAGCCACGGATGGATGAGCCGTCGAATCCAAAGCCGTGGGAAAAGCTGTCGAGCGTAAGCTCGCTCAGCGGACAGGTCGTGTGCTGCCAGAGCCCTGGAAAATCCATGAATCGCAGGTCGATGAACTGCACCTGCTTTTGCTCGCACATCTTCAAAACATCGCGCGGGGTCATTTTTAGAAATTCTCCTTCAGAGCGCGGGCGGCGGGTCGATTGATTCAAATATGCTATCGCGTTGTCAGGAAAGCGTCAAAAACGCAGACCTCGGTTCGGAAGCCGGCGCGCCAGTTGTCGCCAGCGTAGCATGCGCGTACCTTCATTCCATGCCAATTCTCGGTCACGGGATCGATATCGTCGAAACGAATCGGCTCAGAAAAATGGTGGACGATCACGGCCAGCATTTTCTCGACCGTGTTTTCACGCCACTCGAGCAGCAATATTGCGCGCGCAATCACAAGCGATATTACGAACATCTGGCCGGGCGCTTCGCGGCCAAGGAAGCTGTTTTAAAAGTGCTCGGCACTGGATGGCGCGGCGGAATCGCCTGGACCGACATCGAAGTGCGCTCTCAGCCCAGCGGCCAGCCGGTCGTTTTCCTCTCGGGCGAATGTCTGCGCATCGCGACGGAGCTGGGCATCAGCCGCTGGCATCTCAGCATCAGCCATATCGAGACCCATGCCACCGCCAGCGCGATCGGTCTGCGCGCCGCGGATGCCACATCTTAGATCTTCCTAACATTCATTAGAATATTGGAATCTTCTTCCCCTACGGTGGGCGATCGGTTACTTTTTGCCCAGTTCGATGCGGCAGCAGCCAAACTCCAGAACATTGAGTGGGTTTTTGCCTGCCGTCGTGGCCAGGTCCGGGTCGAGTGAATACTCGACGAACCGCCCTTTTTTTCGGCTCTGGACCAGCCCGGCAATGCGAAGCTGCTTGAGGTGATGTGAGACGTTGCCCACCGGGGCATTCAGTTGCCGGCAGATTTGCCCAACTGACCTGGGGCCGCCCTGAAGCGATTGGACAATCTTCAGGCGCTCAGGGTCGGCCAGTGCTTTGAGATATTTCGAGCACTCGGCGGAATTCAGTTTGTCCTGCATGAATCGGCTCCATGCCGGTCGAGAATCTTTATTGAAGTTGGAGCAACTCCGCCCCAACAGGGCTGCGAGCAGTCAGACTACTCTGATCTGGCTGGAATGGGAATACCGTCCATGACGGTTGGCTTACTTCTGCTGGTCGCATTTCTCGCGTACGCGAACGGCTCCAATGACAATTCCAAGGGCATTGCCACGCTGGTGGGTTATGGAGCCGCGAGCGAGCGCGTGGCGCTGATCTATGCGACCCTCGCGACGCTCGTGGGCGCAATGGTTTCCTTCTATTTTTCGCATGGGCTGCTCAAAAAATTCAGTACCGGACTGTTTACGGATGGCACTTTGCTCGAGCCACGGTTTTTTGTAGCGGTTCTCATTGGCTCGATCGCGTGGGTGGCCTTTGCGACACACACTGGTCTTCCTGTTTCCACTACGCATGCCATTCTTGGATCATTGCTGGGTGCCGGGCTCGTCACCTTCAGCCACGACAAAATTCTTTGGGCAAAGCTTGAGAGCGGATTCCTGCTTCCATTGATTCTCAGCCCCCTGCTCGCGATGGCGATCGTCTACCTCCTGGCCTGGCCCATCGCGGCGGCGGTGCGAAAACCGAGGATAGAAACTGAAGCGCTGGTCGAGGTGGTACAAAGTTCCACAAGCGTTGCCGTGATGGCGGCAGAGCAAACGCGTGCGATCACTTCGCGCTCCACGAATACAGTCCACTGGTTTAGCGCAGGACTCATTAGTTTTGCACGCGGCTGGAATGACACGCCGAAGATTGCCGCCCTATCCTTATTGGCGCTACCGCCGGGGAAAACAAGAATCGTGTTTCTGATCGTGGAAATAGCGATGGCAGCCGGCGCGATCATCTCGGGCCGAAAGGTTTTGAATACACTTTCAAAGAAATTGACCCCCCTGCCGCTGCTGGAATCCCTAACGGCCAGTCTTTCAACGGCAGTGCTGGTTTGCCTGGCATCCTGGGAAGGATTCCCGGTATCCACGACCCATGTCTCAACCGGCGCCATCATCGGCGGCGGGTTGAAAAATGCTCCCGACGCGGTTCAGTGGAAGAAGGTGATCGAGATTGTCCTGTCGTGGATTATCACCCTGCCGGCCGCTGCCCTCATCGCGGCCCTCGCCAAGTGGCTGCTCCACTAGGCTTCGCCCGGCCCCCCCAACCGGATCAGTTGAACAAGAATTGATCACCAAAAAAAACTTCCGGAGGAGTGGCTCCTATCCACCTCCGGAAGTGCGCCACGGCTGAAACAGCCGTTAGACGAAAATGATATTTCATATCGCGTACAAATGACTCCGCACGCCCCTCACAACGAAGGCGACTATAACTCCCTTCACCGCTGTATGTCAATCAACCTTCAAAGCCCAAACGGAAAAACTTAATCTCATATAAGCTGTTGATATAAAACTTCTTATGAAAATTCATCGAGGCCATCTTTTTCATCTTTTATGTGGCACGGAATTGGCTTGTGACGCCTCCATTTCTTCAAATTCGGCTCCGGTAGTAGACTCGGCAAATCCATGAGCCAGGAGCCGCCGCCAAAACGATTCGACGTGGTCATCGCGATCATTTTTCGCGATTCAAAAATCCTGATCGCCAAGCGGCGTAAAGGCGACACGTTTGCCGATCATTGGGAATTCCCCGGTGGAAAGCAGGAGGCGGGCGAAAGCGCGGTGGATTGTCTGCATCGCGAGCTGCGCGAGGAGCTCGACATCTGCGTCGATCATCTTGAACCGCTCGGAGCGATCACCCACGCCTATTCCGATTTTGAGGTCTGCTTGCATCCGTTCATTTGCCAGTTCACGTCCGGCCAGCCCAGGCCCCTGGCCTGCCAGCAACTGGCCTGGGTCGCGCCCGAAGAACTCAGCCAACATCAGTTCCCCGCCGCCAACGCCCAACTGATCGAGGAGATCATCCAACGAAGCGCGTCAGATTCATTCACCGATCGCGCGCGACGAGCTTGATCTGAGTCATCCCCAGTTCCC
>Ga0207695_10000406_pt1 | contig 95981 bp, 77 predicted proteins | sample KBSC54metaG_FD_184354 | JGI IMG/M metagenome (GOLD analysis project Ga0207695, IMG submission 184354) | Corn rhizosphere microbial communities from Kellogg Biological Station, Michigan, USA - KBS C5-4 metaG (SPAdes) (version 2) | ecosystem: Host-associated > Plants > Roots > Rhizosphere > Soil... | reverse complement strand
TGCGTCGCATGCGTGGTTCCTGCTGGCGGGTTCGACGGGTCCGATGCAAAGTCATATTGCCAATGGGATCATCGATGTGTACTACAAGGACGGCACCCGTGACCGGCTGGACCTGGTCAACCCTTCCAACTGGTGGCCTATCGAAGAAGATTACCTGGAGGCTCCGCCGGCGTTCACAACCGGAGCCCCCCACCCGTGGCGCGTCTACCTGAAAACAGGCATCGTCAGCAACAAACCCGGCAAATGGATAGCTATAAAAGGCCTGACCAATACCGCCATCGACGGCGGCGCGGCCACGGTCGCCGATATGCCGCTGCAATCCGACAAAACGCTGGATCACCTGGTGCTGCGCGCTGCGGCGCGGGATGTCGTGGTCGGGCTCATGAGTGTGACTATAGTTAAAAAAAGTGAATGATGAAATATCTGTTGATCCTGTTGCTGATGCCGTTCCGCGGCCCTGATCGGGGAGCGAAAGTTTGGTCCGATCCTGACTGGACGGCCAAAGTCGGGGCGCATTCTTTTCCAAACGGTAAGGCGGTCGTGACCGTCACCGGCGCTGCCAGGGACGGCAGCACAGTCGCCACCCGCGCCATCCAGTCAGCCATCGACGCATGCGCGGCCAAAGGAGGAGGCGTCGTCGATTTCGAACCGGGCATCTATCAGACGGGCAGCATCTTTCTGAAGTCGAATGTCGAGCTCCGCATCGATAAAGCCGTCGAACTGATCGGTAGCCAGCACTTCGAAGACTATCCCGAGATCGATACCCGTATCGCCGGCATCGAGATGCGGTGGCCAGCTGCGCTGCTCAACATCATCGGCGCAAAGAACGCCGCCATCACCGGCCAGGGTAAAGTCAATGCACGCGGCAAATTTTGCTGGGATAAATACTGGGCGATGCGCAAGGAATATGAAAAAAAAGGGCTTCGGTGGATCGTCGATTACGACGCCAAACGGGTCCGGACACTGTTGATTCAGCGTTGCGCCGATGTGACGATAAAGGGAGTGACCTTCGTGGATGCGGGATTCTGGACGGTACAGGTACTCTATTCCTCTTATGTCACCGTGGAGGGCATCACCGTTCGGAACAACGAGAGTGGCCGCGGTCCCAGCACAGATGGGGTCGATATCGATTCCTCATCCTGGGTGCTTGTCCAGAACTGCGATATCGATTGCAATGACGACGACTTCTGTCTCAAGGCCGGCCGCGATTGGGATGGTCTCCGTGTCAACCGGCCCACAGAATATGTCGTCATCCGGCATTGCACCGCGCGCAAAGGAGGCGGTCTGCTCACCATCGGCAGCGAGACATCGGGCGGGATACGGCATGTCCTGGCGACCGATCTCACCGCCCGGGGAACGGGAAATGGATTTCATATCAAATCGGCGACGACGCGTGGGGGAACGGTTGAAGACATCCATGTGCGAAATATCAGGATGGACAGCGTGGGCAATGCGATCCTGTTCACGATGAACTGGAATCCTGCCTACAGCTACTCCACGCTGCCGCCGGGCTACAACCCCGATTCCATACCGGCGCATTGGAAAACGATGCTGCACAAAGTAGAGCCGCCGGAGAAGGGGATCCCGCATTTCAGGGATATCTATGTATCCGGGATCAAAGTAGCCAGCGCCCGCAAGGCGATATCCGCTACCGGGCTGGAGCAATCGTTGATCGAAGGCGTGCATATCGACCACACGACCATTCATGCAGCGACAGCGGGAGATATCGCCTTCGCGAAGGATTGGAACCTGGACCACGTGGACATTACCGCGAAAGACGGATCGAAATTGCAGATAAAGAATTCTACCCACATAACATTTTAATCCATGTATAAATATCTTCTCGTTCTCCTGTTAGCCGGCCTGGTTTGGCGAGATCAGCGGCCGACACTCTACATCATCGGTGATTCCACCGTTAAGAATGGAAAGGGCAGGGGCGACGCCGGTCTCTGGGGATGGGGCAATTTTCTCGGCGATTCGTTCGACACGACCCGCATCGCCATACGGAATTATGCCCTCGGCGGGCGCAGCAGCCGCACTTTCATCACCGAAGGCCATTGGGAACAGGTACGTTCGCGGCTGAAACCAGGCGACTTCGTCCTCATGCAGTTCGGACACAATGACGGCGGGCCGCTGGACGATACGGCGCGTGCGCGCGGAACGATAAAAGGTACCGGCGAGGAAACAAAGGATATCTACAACCCTATCCTGAAGAAGAACGAGACCGTGCATACCTACGGCTGGTATATGCGGCAATATGTCAATGACACCAAAGCGATGGGCGCCACTGCCATCATCTGCTCGCCCATACCCCGGAACATGTTCAAGGATGGAAAGGTGCTGCGTGCCTCCGGTGATTATGGAGCCTGGGCAAAAGAGACCGCCGAAACGACCGGCGCTTATTTCATCGATCTCAATGCTATCATTGCCGATCAGTACGACAGGCTGGGCGCCGACAGCGTGAAGGGCTTCTTCCCGGGAGATCACACACACACCAATGAAGCGGGCGCGCGTCTAAATGCAGCCGCGGTCGCGACCGGGTTACGCGGGCTGAAAGGGTTGGCGTTGGACGCGTATCTTAAGAATAGATGAAACGGTTTTTCGGAATATTGCTAATAGGCTTCTCCCTGCGGGCGAGTGCGGGAGATACGCTCGATCTGGCTGGTATCTGGCGGTTTCGGATGGACGCGCATGACATAGGAGAGATGGATCGGTGGTTTACCCATCGACTGACCGAGACCGTACATTTGCCGGGCTCCATGATGCAGAATGGCAAAGGAGACCCCGTCACCGCGCATACCCAATGGACTGCCAGCATCTATGACAGCAGTTGGTTCTTCGACCCGCGCATGGCGAAATATCGCCGGCCGGACAACCTCAAGCTCCCTTTCTGGCTGACGCCGCCCAAACATTATCTGGGCGCCGCCTGGTACCAAAAGGATGTCGATGTCCCCGCATCCTGGACCGGACGTCATCTGACGCTGTACCTGGAACGGCCGCACAGCGAGACCACGGTCTGGCTGGATGACCGAATGGTCGGCGGCCGATACGGTTTTTGTACGGCGCAGGAGTTCGATCTCACCGGTCTGCTTACGCCCGGCCGTCATACGATCACCCTGCGTATCGACAACCGTATCAAGACCATCAATGTCGGCCCCGATTCTCATAGCCTGACCGACCAGACCCAGGGCAACTGGAACGGCGTCGTCGGACGGCTCCTGCTCACGGCCCGCTCCGACACCTGGATAGACGATATACAGGTATTTCCCGACGTGGCCCGAAAGAAGGCGACGGTGCATGTCGTCCTGCGATCGCTGCACCCGGTGGGTTCAGGATCGATCAACATATCGGCGGAATCATTCAATACGGTTGTGAGGGCGGTGGTAAAGCCTGTGACGGTGCGGTATGGATTGTCCGGAGGGAAGGATTCGGTGGTGATCGAATTGCCGATGGGGGAACATCCATTGCTGTGGGATGAATTCGATCCGGCGTTGTACCGATTGAGGGTGAAGGTGGGGGGCGATGAGCGGGTGGTGGAATTCGGGATGCGCGAGTTCGGGATCGATGGCACGCATTTCACCGTCAACGGCCGGCGAATTCACCTTCGCGGAATGGTCGAGAATTGCGAATTTCCTCTAACGGGCTATGCCCCGATGGACGAGCCCTCGTGGGAACGCATTTTCCGGATCGCCCGAAGCTATGGTCTCAATCATTTCCGCTTCCATTCCTATTGCCCTCCCGAAGCGGCTTTCCAGGCTGCCGACAGGGTCGGTTTCTATCTCCAGCCCGAGGGACCTTCCTGGGCCAACCATGGCAGCTCGCTTGGCGACGGCAAACCCATCGACCGGTTCATCTTCGAGGAAACGAACCGGATGGCACATTATTACGGCAACTATCCAAGTTGGTGCATGCTCGCGTACGGTAATGAGCCCCGCGGAGGTCACCAGGTAGAATATTTGACGCGCTTTATCGATTACTGGAAGGCGAAGGACAGACGTCGTGTCTATACCGGAGCCGACGTAGGCATGAGCTGGCCGCTGGTCCCGGCGAACGATTATATGGTCAAGTCGGGTCCACGAGGCCTCAACTGGACATCGCTGCCCGAATCTCAGACCGACTACTCATCGGCCATCGAAAAATTCACCGTGCCCTATGTCACCCATGAGATGGGCCAATGGTGCGTCTTTCCCGATCTTACCGAGATCCCGAAATATACCGGCGTCTACAAGGCGAAGAACTTCGAGTTGTTTCGCGATCTGCTGCAGCAACAGGGTATGGGCGATGAAGCCCGGCGCTTCCTCATGGCTTCGGGCAAGTTACAGGCGTTGTGTTATAAAGCCGAGATCGAAAAATCGCTGCGTACGAAAGGATCGGCGGGTTTCCAGCTGCTTTGTCTCACCGACTATTCGGGACAGGGCACGGCCCTGGTTGGCGTGCTGAACGCGCTTTGGGAAGAAAAAGGCTATATGACGGCGGCAGCATTCTCCCGCTTTTGCAGCCCGACGGTGCCTTTGGCGCGTCTGCCGAAATTCGTCTATACGAATGCCGACACGCTCACGGCTTCGATCGAGCTCTATCATTATAGACCAAGACCGTTGCGTCGCGCCGTTATCGATTGGGCAGTGACAAATGACAGCGGAGCGGTGATAGACAGTGGAAGCCTGGGGCCAGTGGATATTCCGACGGGGGATGTTTTTCCGTTGGGCGGGATAACGGTCCCGCTGGGGGCTGTAAGGCATGCAAGTCATATCCGACTGGAAGTGAAAGTGAGAAATACGCCCTATGCGAATGGCTGGGACTGCTGGGTCTATCCGGCGGCGCTGCCGGCCACTGGCGACAGCGTTTATTACTGCACTTCGCTCAACGATTCCGCCCGGTGCATCCTGCAAAAAGGCGGCAAGGTCTTTCTCAATGCCGCCGGCAGGATCGTCAAAGGCAAAGAGATCGTTCAGCATTTCACGCCGGTCTTTTGGAACACCTCCTGGTTCAAGATGCGGCCGCCACATACGCTCGGCATCCTGCTCGATCCGAAACATCCCGCCTTTGCCGACTTCCCGACCAGCTATCACAGCGACTACCAGTGGTGGGATATCCTGGATAAAGCGCAGGTGATGCATCTCGAAGATTTCCCGCCCGGTTTCCGGCCGCTCGTGCAGCCGATAGATACCTGGTTTCTCAATCGCCGGTTGGGGCTCATCTTCGAAGCGAGAGTAGGAAAGGGAAGATTGATAGTGACCAGCGCCGACCTGCGTCCCGATCTGCCGGCGGATCGTCCGGCATCGCGACAATTGTACTACAGTATTCTTCACTATATGAATAGCATCCGGTTTCAGCCTGCGGCATCGGTGAGTCTGAAAGCGGTGAATGATCTTTTTACGACTCCAAGCAGGTTTGTGTGGAACTCCTATACAAAGAATAGTACGGATGATCTGCGGCCGCATCCGCAGGCTGCCGCGAAAATCGATCGGCGGGCGCTGGTCGGGCGGCATAATGTCGTTAATGAAAAGGTAGACCCGCTGAGCTCGTTATCGGTCGGCAACGGCGGGTTCGCCTTCACGGTGGACATCACCGGTATGCAGAGCTTTCCCGAAGCCTACGACAAAGGTGTCCCGCTGGGCACCCAGTCGGAATGGGGCTGGCACAGCTGGCCCGACACCGCCGGTTATCGTTTCGTATCCACGCTCAGGGCCGGATATTCGGTGCAGTTGAAAAATCCTGCCGTCGACTGGTTCCGCGCCAACCCGCATCGTCTGCAATTGGGCAACATCGGTCTCGAACTGACCAAACGCGACGGCAGCGGGGCAGCCATCGGCGATCTGCACGATATCCACCAGGAATTGCTCCTGTGGACCGGCGAGATACGCAGCCATTTCACCCTGGATGGCATTCCTGTCGATGTCTACACCTGCGCGCATCCGGACGCCGACGAGGTGGCGTTCCGTGTGACTTCGCCGCTGATCAAAGCGGGGCGCCTGAAGGTCCGGGTACGGTTACCTTATCCGACCGGAGCATTTGCCGATGACGGCGACGATTGGGATCATCCGGACCTGCACAAGAGCGTCATTGAGACGAGGGATGGCAACGGAGCGGTGATCCGGCACGAACTGGATTCGACGATCTATTTCCTGCGGATGGGGTGGAGCGGCGGAAGCATCGAACAATACCGTCCGCATTATTTTCTCGTGACGCCTGCGGCGGCCGATACCTTCAGCATGAGTTGCGCCTTTGCTCCGCGACGGGGAGTGCGACCGGCGTCGTGGGCGGTCACCCGGGAGGCGTCGGAAAACGCGTGGCGCCGCTTTTGGACTTCGGCGGCGGCGGTGGACTTTTCGGGAAGCGCCGATCCCCGGGCCGCGGAATTGGAACGACGCATCGTGCTCTCGCAATATCTCACACGGATACAGGATGCGGGTGATCTGCCGCCGCAGGAAACGGGTCTCACCTATAACAGTTGGTATGGCAAATTCCATCTCGAGATGCATTGGTGGCATGAAGCACAGTTCGCGCTTTGGGGGCACCCGGAACTGCTCGAGCGCTCGCTCGATTGGTATTTCAAGGCAGCGACCGGGGCGAAGGCCATCGCCGGCCGGCAAGGATACGCCGGTGTACGCTGGCAAAAAATGACGGACCCCTCGGGCCGGGAGGCGCCGTCCTCGGTGGGGTCGTATCTTATCTGGCAACAACCGCATTTTATCTACCTGGCGGAACTTTGTTATCGCGCGCAAAAGAATGCCGATTCGGCGAGAGCGCTACTCGGAAAATACAAGGAGTTCGTCTTTGCCACCGCCGATTTCATGGCCTCTTATGTCCGGTATGACAGCGGCACGCGACGGTACGTCCTCGGACCGGGATTGATCCCTGCGCAGGAGCGGTTCAAAGCCGACAGCACATTCAATCCCTGTTTTGAGCTGGCCTATTGGCGATGGGCACTGGGCATTGCGCAGGAATGGCGGGGAAGATTGGGTCTTGCGCCCGATGCGGTCTGGCAAAAGGTGATCGATGGACTATCCGCGCTTCCGCAGCACGACGGTCTTTATTATCCGGCGGAGAGCGCCAGGGATGCCTATACGAATCCGCGTTACAGGGGTGATCACCCCGCCGTGCTCGCCACCTTCGGCATGCTGCCGGCGACAAAGGGGTTGGATACGGCTGTAATGCATGCTACCTTCGATTGGATAGAAAACAACTGGGATTGGCCGTCCACCTGGGGTTGGGATTACCCGATGATCGCCATGACCGCTACCCGGTTGGGATTACCCGATAAGGCGATCGATGCGTTGCTGATGCCTGTACAGAAAAATACTTATCTTCCTGATGGGCATAATTACCAGGACCAGCGGCTCCGCATCTATCTGCCGGGTAACGGCGGGTTGCTCGCGGCCATCGCATTGATGTGCGCAGGATATGATGGATGTACTACACCGAACCCCGGTATACCGAATGACGGGAAATGGAAAGTGAGATCCGAGGGTTTGAATCGAATGCCTTAAATTAAAAATCAATCGATATGCGTTTGATAGGAATGTGGTGCTTTATACTGTCGGCCGGAATGGCGGCGGCCCAAACGGAGCCTCAGCAGCGGGATATTTTGAGAGCAATGCGCCTCGCTAATGGTTATTTCATGCACAAATGGCCGGACCCGGGTCAACAGATCGTGACAGAGCGGACCACGGGTCCGCTGGCCGAAGGCCAATCATTAGCTGGTTCGAACCGAAGGGATACTTTCCGGCGGAAGCCGTTCGGTTCGAACACCATCGCGCGTCCGAGCAATATCTGGACGCGTGCGGTGTATTATGAGGGGTTAATGGGATTGTATTCGATCGATCCGGATTCCGCGTATTATAATTATGCGGTCAATTGGGGAGAGAAACATCATTGGATGCCACGGAATGGCGTGACCGACCGTAATGCAGATGACCAATGCGCCGGTCAGACGTGGATAGACCTGTACAACATGGACCCGGAGCCCGGGCGGATAGCCAATATCAGGACCTGCATCGGCAATATGGTACAGAGCGATAAGGCCGACGACTGGCATTGGATCGACGCGATCCAGATGGCCATGCCGGTATTTACGCGGCTGGGCGTGTTGTATAAGGATACCGCCTATTTCAGGAAGATGTATGAGTTGTATCGTTATACAAAGGCCGGGCTGGGATTGTATAATACAACGGATCATCTCTGGTGGCGCGACAAGGATTTTATGCCTCCGTATAAGGAGCCGAATGGCCAGGATTGTTACTGGAGCAGGGGCAACGGCTGGGTACTGGCTGCGCTGGCGCGGGTGTTATCGATCCTTCCCGTCAATGAGCCGCATCGCGCCGAATACCTGCGGAACTATCTCGAGATGGTGAACGCCCTTGTGCCGTTGCAGCGTGCTGACGGCTTTTGGAATGTCAGCCTGCACGATCCCACCCATTTCGGCGGCAAGGAGGTTACGGGGACCGCACTCTTCACCTATGGAATGGCCTGGGGTATCCGTGAGGGTTTCCTGGATAAAAAGACTTATGGCCCCGTCGTGATGAGGGCCTGGAATGGTCTCGTCAGAGACGCGCTTCATCCCGACGGCATGCTGGGCTATGTGCAGGGCACGGGCAAGGAACCAAAGGACGGCCAGCCTGTCGGCTATGACAAGATCCCAGATTTCGAAGACTTTGGACTCGGCTGTTTCCTGCTGGCGGGCAGCGAGGTCTACCAGATCGCCCAGCCGGCCGCTGCCAATCTCGACGAATCGAAAGTGCCGCCCTACACGGAGCCCCCCCTTTCGCTGTCGACCGCGAAGGAATGGACCACCGATCAGCGTGCCGGTGTGTATAGGTTATTCGAGAAGAATGTCTATGGGCGCATGCCTTTGGGGAAGATACCGGTGAGCTATACGACGGGATCTATGGATGCGAACGCATTGGGCGGGGTGGCGATCCGTAAGGAGATCACCATTCATTTTTCGGCGGTGGATACAGCTGCGCGGCTGCATGTGGCGCTATATCTTCCGAAGACCAATCGCCGTGTGCCCGTATTTGTCAGCTATAGTTTCATGCCGCTCAATGGGGTCGAAGCCTCCTCGCAATGGCCGCTGAAGGATATCCTTTCGCGTGGGTACGGAGTGGCCGTAGCCTGGTATTGGGATATCGAACCCGATCGCGCGGACGGCTGGCAAACCGGCATTCGCACCCGTCTTGCGGAAGCCCTGCAGATCGAGCCTTATGAATGGAGCGCGATCAGCGCCTGGGCCTGGGGGTTGTCGCGGATCGCCGATTGGCTTTCTTCGGAACGGGCGGTGGACACGCATCGGCTGATCGTGATCGGCCATTCGCGGCTGGGCAAGACGGCTCTCTGGGCAGGCGCTTCCGATCCACGCTTTGCGATGGTCGTTTCCAATGAATCTGGTGAAGGCGGCGCCGCACTGGCTAAGCGCGACTATGGGGAGACCGTTGCCATCATCAATGACAAATTCCCCTGGTGGTTCGTCCCGGCCTATAAACGCTATGGAAGCAATACCGCGGCGATGCCATTCGACCAATGGATGCTGCTCGATCTAATCGCACCCCGGCCCTTGTATGTCGCCAGCGCCGAAGGCGACCAGTGGTCGGACCCCAGGGGCGAATTCCTGAGTGCGCATCTGGCTTCACCAGTTTATCATTTGTATAAGGAGAAAGGTATCGAGACCGACAGCATGCCGGCGCTGGAGCAGCCGGTGGGGGATGGCTACGTACGTTACCATATCCGCAGCGGAAAACACGATATCACCCTGTACGACTGGCAGCAATATATGGACTTTGCCGACCGGCGGCTCAAAACGAAAAAATGAGGTTATGAAACATAAAGTGCAATAAGCAAAAAGAGGCACAAAGACATGCCCAAGTCCTGATCGAGCCGGCCTTTTATTACCCTCATTGATCGCACCATGTGTTTTTTTACCGTGTTTCTTGAGATTTGGAGAAGGTCAGCTACCTCGTCATAACTTTTATTTTGCTCGCGGCAAAGTTTAAATACAGAGCGCATTTGCGGAGACATAGAATCAAGTACCTTCTGCAGCCATTGCTTGTATTCCTTACTAATAATCTCATTTTCTGCCTGGGGAACTATATAGCTACCGACAATTTCCTTCAAGACGAGGTCATTACGAGGAGCGCTTTTTAAAAAATTGAGCACATGATTGCGAGCTATAACGGTAAGGTACGCTCGAAAACTTTTTACTTTGGCCAATTGATCACGATTTTCCCATATCTTGATAAATACTTCCTGTGTCAGATCTTCTGCTAACGTGGAGGATTTTACGAACTTTATTACAAACCCTTTAAGCTCGTGTACATAATGATTATACAGCTTTTCGAAAGCATCCTCTTTTCCAACAGAAAGTTCAGACAAAATTATCTCCTCGTCAAATGGCAGATCGTCAGACATGAATGGAATCTAATAGTACGCAAGATATATATGGTCAAATATAACGAAAATTATTAAACTTACGGCCGCATCTGTCGCCCAAATGATAAATTTTCCTAAAATTATTTTTCCGCCCGGTACCCTACCGCCCGATTTTTTTGTCTTTAATATAGGATAGTTGTCTATGAAAGAAAAGAGATTCCACAACCAGCTGCTGAAACGGTTCCTTGAAAATAGGGCTACTGAGGAAGAATTAAAGGTATTTATGCATTTGCTAAAAGAGGGTAAGCTGGATGAAGCGTTTGCTTTGGCTGTTGAAAAGGAAGCTGTGGCGCCAAATGCAGATTTAAATGATTCAAAAAAGGCCTTATTGTGGCGACGAATGGCTGCAGCAGCGTCAATTATACTGGTAATAGGATTGACAGGCTATTTATTGCTATTTCATTCCAGACCTGATTCAGCCGTTGTAAAAGGCATAAAGCCCACCCAGGAAACGCGGTTTAAGAATGACGTCCAGGCCCCGCAACTTAGCAAGGCAATATTGACCCTTGCCAATGGATCGACTATCGTTCTTGATAGTGCAAATGATGGATTGCTTGCCAGGCAGGGTAATGTCAATGTGCGTAAAAGCGAAGGTGGAAAGGTGGCTTATGACGAAAGCAACGCTGTGCCATTGGATCAAATAGAATATAATACGATCCAGGTGCCCAAAGGGAGCAGGCCACTTCATCTGCAGTTGGCAGATGGCAGTGAAGTATGGCTCAATGTTGCTTCATCCATTACTTTTCCCACCGCTTTCGTCGGAAATGAACGAGACGTAAAAATCACGGGAGAAGCCTATTTTGAAATAGCCCATGATGCAGCCAGGCCATTTATCGTTAGGAAAGGGGAAGCGAGCGTACAGGTTTTGGGAACCCATTTCAATGTGAATGCTTACGATGATGAGCCCGACATGAAGATTACACTATTAGAAGGATCTGTCGAAGTCAAGAGTCAAGCGTCAAAGGTTATAATAAAGCCTGGTGAACAAGCGGCAATGGCTCGGGATGGTGCATTGGTTATAAACGGCAATGCAGACCTGGATGCAGCAGTTGCATGGAAGAACGGTAGATTCAAGTTTAATAACGCCGATATAACAACAGTAATGCGACAGATCAGCAGGTGGTATAATGTGGATGTGGCTTACCAGGGAAAAGTGCCGTTTCATTTCGGAGGAGAACTCGCACGTAACAGCAGCCTGGTGCAAATATTTAAAATTTTGGAAATAAGCGGAGTGAAATTCACCATTGATGGAAATAAAGTTAACGTATTGCCTTAATCCACTTTAGACCGATCCTACTCAGGAACATTAGGAGAGAAAGTTTCAAATTATTTTAACCCAAACTGCACAAGTGTATGCTTTCCCATGTGAAAAGCAATGGGCGGACCCATTCCTCATTGTTGCCAAAATTGCTGAGAACCATCAACTTTTTTTTCGTTCTGCTTGTACTTACCTGCCAGGCTCAAGCTATTAAGGGCAATGCTAAAGACGTCACGATTTCAGAACGAAATGCCCCTCTCGAAACAATATTCAGGAAGATCAGCGATCAGACAGGTTACCTGTTCTTCTACAATGCCGAATGGTTGAAAAAAGCTAATCCAGTAACCATTCACGTAAAGAAAGCTTCGCTCGATGAGGTGTTGAATATTTGCTTTGCAAATCAACCGTTGTCTTATTCGATTGTCGGGCAGACAGTGGTGCTTAAGCTTAAAGAGCCTCCCGGAATTTCGATCCCTGTTGAGGACACAACAAGGACCATCCAGGGCCAGGTATTGGATGACGAAGGAAGACCCCTTTCCGGGGCGTCCGTCCGAATAAAGGGCACTGATATCGCAACAGTAACCGATGCCAGCGGACAGTTTAAGTTAGAAAACGTTCATGAGGACGCAATTTTGGAAATGTCTTATGTGGGGTACGCTTTGCAAGTGATGCCCGTACGAGGTAGAAATTCCATTAAGGTGGCTTTAGTGAAAAAGAATGCTGTATTGGCGGAGACGGTTGTAGTTGGATATGGGAGTTCCAGCAAAGCCAAGCTGACAACAGCTGTGGCGACTATTAAAAAAGATCAGATCAACGATCTTCCTATTACTAACCTGTCTGATGCGTTTACGGGCAACGTCTCCGGCGTGATGGTCGAAGACGGGTCGGGTGCGCCGGGTGACGCTCCTGTCATCAGGGTGCGTGGTTACGGGTCGATCAACGCAGGCAGTGAGCCGTTATATGTAATCGATGGAATGATCGCCACGAGCAATGAGTTTGCGCTTCTGAATCCTAAATCCATCGAAAGTATCAGTATTTTAAAGGACGCAGCCGCCGGTGCTATTTATGGATCAAGGGCCGGTAATGGTGTCGTGATCGTCACGACGAAAGGAGGACAGGGTAAAGCGAAATTTTCCTACAATACAACGGTGGGGATACAGCAAGTGGAAAGAAAAATCGACGTTCTGAGTGGCCCGGAGTACGTTGAATATTCAAAAAGGGCGTATGCGGCTTCAGGGCTTCCAGCGCCGGTTTTTAGCCCGGATATTGCCAATACGAACTGGCAGGATCAGATCTTTCGAACCGGGGTATATCAGAATCATCAGGTCTCGGCAAACGGAGGCAATGACCATGTAAAATATAACGTCTCTCTTAATTATCTCGGTAACCAGGGAGTTGTTCTCACCACTTTTCAAAATAATTATTCATCCAATGGGAATTTCAAGATTAAGTTGAACGATAAGCTTAATATGGGGTTAACCTATAACCTCGCTTATACCAAAAGCCGGGCCAACGACAAACTAAGCGGGGCGGCGCATGAAGGGGGAGGGATCCTGGAAGACGCTATAGTACAATACCCGGTGATACCTGTTTACATGCCAAATGGCGACTATGGCCAGGTGCCTTCCAATAACTGGGGAACGCCGGTTTCTTATGGCGGATATGGAAGTCCCGTTGCCGGTCTGAAGGAAATATACGACTGGCGATATCAATTCTCCGGCATTGGGCGGACATTTTTAAATTATGAGCCGATTACCGGTTTAAATTTTAATGCAAGCCTTTCCGGACTTGTGAATGCCAAATTCAGGGATTATCATGAGAGCCCATATCTGGCAGCAGATGGTCATACTCGGGAGGCGAATTTTTCAAACCCGGTGTACCAGGATATAGTGGCCAGTCAAAGCAACGATCTGACTGACGGCTATACTGTCGATGGTTATGCAGAATATAAGCATCTATTTTCAGGACTCCACAATTTTGACGTTATTGCCGGTTTTAGTAATGAATATACCGGGTATAGGCAAACCACCGCGTCCGCTACCGTGAATGACCGGGGGGCCAATGCCGCAAACCCTCTGCCGGCATTTACCAATTACCTGCGACCGAATATTTTCGGTGCAAACGATGTGAGTGGAGCGGGGGCATACTGGGAACAGACGTTCACTTCTTTGTTTGCAAGGTTAAATTATGATTATAACGATAAATACCTTTTTATGGCGTCGGTTCGGCGCGACGGGTCTTCCAAATTTGCCCCGGGTAACCGATATGGTATATTCCCCGCTGTTTCCGGCGCATGGCGTATAAGCCAGGAGCCGTTCATGCAGTCGCAGAAAATCTTCGATGATTTGAAGCTTAGGCTAAGCTACGGTGTTTCGGGTAACGACCAGATCGGCAACTATGCCTGGCAGGGCACCGTTAATTATGGAGGATCGCAGTATATATATGGCCCCCCCGGAATTTCCGACGGTCCGGTCACAACCGCCTATCCGACTTCCATTGAAAATCCTAATCTTAGGTGGGAGACAAATGAACAATACAATGCAGGAATTGACCTGAGCATCCTCGACAACAGAATTCAATTGACATCGGATTTCTATGTGAGAAACACTAAAAATATGCTGCTTCAGCGACCCTTGCCCACAGAAAACGGTATAGCAGCAAGTGTGATGGATAATATCGGAGATATGACCAACAAGGGTATTGAGTTGGATCTGACAACCACGAATATCCGAACGAAGGACCTCACCTGGACGACTAACTGGATCTTCAACAAGGTGTGGAACAAAGCAACCGCAATACACAGTCCCAATGGCGTGCTGCAATTTGAAAGCGGTGCTTATAATATGATCTGGATCAAGCAGGGACTACCGAGTTTCCAGATCTACGGCTATAAAGCCATAGGCGTATTTACGTCGAATCAACAACTTCAGCAGTATCCAACACCACGCGGATCGCAAATCGGAGACCCCATCTATTTAGATGTGAATAAGGACAAGGTTTTAAATTCTGATGACTACGTAAAGTTAGGGAACGCCTTACCAGACTTTACTTTCGGATGGTCTAACACGATTAATTACAAAAGATTCGACCTCCGCCTGGTAGTTGATGGAAGTCACGGAGCTTCCAAATATATACCCGCGTTTAGAAATATGAGTTGGATATCGCCCGACCAGGGAAATATAACCAAATTTATGTACCACAGAGCAGGGACGGTATATGGTTCACCAAGTGAGGATTATACCGGGAACAGGGTGGAAACTTCGTCGTATCACGTTTTCGATGCTTCATACGTCAGAGTCAAGACCCTGACCATCGGCTATAATATGCCTGAAAATGTTTGCAGGTTTTTATCTATAAGTGGATTAAGGGTCACGCTTGGGGGAGAGAACCTTGTTACTTTCACCAAGTACCCTTATTTCAATCCGCAGGCAAACTTTTACAACGGCGCCGCAGGCCAGGCGCAATTCGGTGTGGATTATGGCGGATACCCATTAGCGAAATCCTACACCGTTGGAATTAACCTAACATTTTAACGATTAAGAAATTACAATGATCATGAAATATTCATTCAGGACGCCGATCTTTTTTGGACTTCTGATATTGTTGAGTACGAGTTGTAATAAGCAATTCTTAGACAGGAATGATCCTGGAACGTTGAATTGGGGAGACATATATAACTCCACGCAGGATTTTAAAGCGGCCTTAGCCGGTTGTTACCAATCAATAGAGGGGCCGGCTGAAAGCAATGTTTATATAGGCGATATAACCAGTGACAATGCTTATCTTACAAGGTTTCAGCCTTCCGGGCCCCTGGCAGACATGGACCAGCTTGTCGTTAGTCCCCAAAATACCGTATTGAGTTCTTACTGGTCAGAAAATTATACTACGATCCAGCGCGTGAATCTGCTAATTGACAAAATACTCACTTCAAAAGTTCCTGATTCTACGCAAAAGGAAATCATCGCCGAAGCCAAATTCCTTAGAGCGTACTCTTATTTTAACCTGGTACGTGTTTTTGGCGGTGTCCCTCTTTATGATAAGCCAGTCGCCATCGATGCAATTTATAATGTTCCCAGGTCGTCGCCGGATTCGGTTTTGGATCTTGCCGTTAACGATCTGAAGGAAGCTTCAAAGATCGATTCGTATCGTAGTCCCGCGGACTTGGCAACGGCCGGCGGGAAAGCATCAAGCGTGGCGGCTGAAACGTTGTTAGGAAAGGTATATCTGTGGAAGCATGATTTTGCAGATGCAGAAACCACACTCGGAAGAATTGTAAATAGCAGCGGCTTAACGTTGGTGAATCTATCCGATCTATACAATCCCGATGAGCCTTCCAATAAAGAGATCATATTCAGCATAAACTATGAGCGAACATCGGGGTTTAGCAGCCCATTTGTAACTAGCCTACTTCCTTACGGCGCACCGCCCGGGATCTACCCCAATGTGACGCAGCCTGGCGGAGGAGGAGACGGCATGATCGAACCATATGTTGCTGCTAAATTTTCAGCCAATGACAAGAGGGCAAAATTGTTCGATACACTCTCTTTTGCATATCTGGGAATAGTAGACACAAGTATTTATACGCGAAAATATATTGACTCTGCGACGACATTCAACTGGTTGTCAGCAGCAAAAACTATTGTTCTTCGTTATGCCGACGTTCTACTGATGTATGCGGAGGCACTTAATGAGGATGGAAAAACCACGCAGGCCTATGCATACATTAACCAGGTCAGAAATCGTGCCGGTATCGGAGATCTGCCACCCGGTTATTCCAAAGATCAACTATTCCAGGCACTTGCCGATGAAAGGCAAAGAGAATTTCTACTCGAAGGAGATCGCTGGTTCGATCTTTGTTGGAGAGGGATCGATTTTCTAAAACAACAGATGAACAAGTATATCCCTAACGCTCATTTGGCAATATACAGGAGTAAACTGGTGGTCAATAATAATTGCATATTGTTCCCCATTCCACAAGATCAGATAAATGTAAAACCGGTGCTTACGCAGAATCCCGGTTATTAGCGCGCAGTGCAAAGCTGTGTAGAACAAGCTGGTGAAAATCCAGCGCCGCCAATTGCCTATTCGGGCGGCAAGATGACAAGACAGGGGTATCCCGCGAGGGGTGCAACTGAAGCTCTTTAAATCAGTGGGCGAGCCGTAATGCGCAAGCGTGAACACGTTTAGCTTCGTTACATAAGAGAGTAGTCGGCCAGCTAGTTAGTATATGTGAAGCCTGTCACCGTTGCAGTTAACAATAGGAATCGGCTGCAATGGGACTACCGGAGTTCTAAGTGATGGCGTGCACACAAACGGTTCTACACGGAACACTGGAGACCTCTGCCGTTATAGGTGGCAACTATAAATGGTATATATAAGCAGCGCGTCGAAGTTATACCAGGCAGCAGAGGGATCGGAGATGCTCATAGTAGCAATAACTGCCGGGACAGCACAACCCGGCATAGCGAAGGGGCATTGTTGTAAAAATGCGATCAAAGAAGAAACGTATGCAGTCATTGACCAAAAGTCTACAAAACAGTCGAGCATTGGTATTTAGTACCGATGAGCGGGTACGTATGCTTCAGCGAAAGCTCTATCTGAAAGCCAAACAAGACAAGGCGTTTAAATTCTATGTATTGTATGATAAGGTACGGTTAGAATACTTCCTATGGGAAGCTTATCAAAGAGTAAAGGCCAACGGCGGGGCGCCGGGAATTGACCGGGTCAATTTTGAACAGATCGAGAAAGCGGGGCTGCCCGAGTACATTGAAGGGATCAGAAAGGACCTGTTGGACAAAACCTACAAGGCGCAGGCCGTTCGAAGGGTATACATACCAAAGGCCAATGGGAAACAGCGGCCTCTGGGAATACCGACGATCCGTGACAGGGTGGTCCAAATGTCCTGCAAGATGGTGATCGAGCCAATATTCGAGGCGGACTTTGGGGAGGACTCCTACGGGTTCAGACCGAAGAGAAGCGCCAAGGATGCTATGGCGAAGATCAAGGGCTATCTTAAGGAAAAGCGGACACATGTGCTGGATGCCGATCTGGAAGCCTACTTTGACACGATCCCGCATGACAAGCTGATGATCGCCATCAAGGAGCGGATAGCCGACAAGGCTGTGCTGGCGCTGATCGGGCAATGGCTCAAGTGTCCGGTGATCGACAGTGAGAACAGGACTTCCGGCGGCAAGAACAACCGACAGGGCACTCCGCAGGGTGGAGTGATATCGCCCCTACTGTCGAATATCTACCTGAATTTGCTGGACCGGATCATCGCGCATCCGAGAAGCGAGTTTGCCAGGGCTGGTATTCGGATAGTCAGATATGCGGACGACTTTGTTTTACTCGGAGGGCACATCTCAGATAAGATAAGCGACCAACTGGAAGGTATCCTGACCCGGATGGGACTTCGGCTGAATAAGGAAAAGACCAGCAGGAAACAGCTATGGAAAGAATCCATGGACTTCCTCGGGTTCACGATCCGGTGGGCGCGGACGCCCTATAAGGGATCGGTGAACAAGTTCTGGAACCTCCTTCCGTCGAAGAAATCCGAGAAGAAGATACGTCAGAGCATCAGGGAGATCTTAAGGAGCAGCTATCATAGCAAGCCTGCATCGTATGTTAACAAGTTAAATACGAAGCTCAGGGGCTGGATCAACTACTTTAAGATCGAAGGGGTAACTCAGATGTATACTTCGGTAAGCCGGATAGCAGGGTACCTTGGCCAGTCAATCTATAGAATTTACCGACGCAAGAGCCAGAACGGTTGGAGCAGGCATTATCGCCAATTTTGCCTATAAGAAGTTTATAGCCGAACACGGATTAATAAACCTATATGAATGCATCAATCGTAAGGCCTTGTGAATGCTACAGAAACAAATTTTACAAGATAGCCGTGTGCGGGAAAACCGCAAGCACGGTTAGAAGAAGGGGGGCAGGACAACCCTGCCTCTACTCTACGAACGACTTACCCATGAATTCAAGGAAAATAAGGTTGCTGATCGTCGGCATGGCATTGTTTTGCTTCAATTTGCACGCCCAGGAAAAGCCGGCAAAGCGCGAAAAAGTGTCTGTTCGCGGCTGGAATATTCTTACGGATAACCCGCAGGAAATTGCCAGGGTCATGAATGCGGCGGGAAGGTATGACATCAACCACCTCCAACTGTCTCACAGCCTCATTATGGATTTGCGCCAGGTAAGGGATCCGCATAAACAAGAGCAGATAAACGGATTGATTGAACTAGCGCATCATTCAAATATCAGGGAAGTTACGATATGGGATCACGCCTTGTATGATTTGGACTATTACCCCGATAAATTCAAAACTGGTCCTCATGGAACGATAGATATGGATAATCCTGATTTCTGGGAATGGTTCAAACGGGATTATCGTGATATGATGGCATTGGTGCCTAATGTGGACGGGCTGATTTTGACATTCATAGAGACGGGCGCAAGGTCCGAAGAGCAATATTCGAAGACGATGGACCGCCCGGAAAAACTGGCCAAGGTGATCAACAATATTGCGGACGTGGTGATCGGTGAATTGGGGAAGAAATTGTACATCAGGACCTTTGCGTATACCGATGACGAATACCAGACGATCATCGGATGTATGAACTATTTGAAAAGCGGTAAGATCATCTTAATGATGAAGGAGACGCCGCATGATTTTTTCCTCACTCATCCTGATGATCAATTCGCCGGAAAGATCAAGCGCCCCACTATTATCGAATTCGATGCGGGCAATGAGTTCAACGGACAAGGGGTGATCGCCAATACCTGGCCGGAGCATATCTTAAGGCGATGCAAAGACCTGATGGCGAGGCGGCATGTCATCGGATACGTGGCCCGTACCGACAGGCTTGGGAATACTTCCGCCATCGGCCGTCCGACCGAGATCCTTCTTTATGCACTCAAAAGATATTGCGAAGACACGGCGATCACTGCGGAGAGAGTTTATAACGAATTCATCACCGCTCATTATGGATCAAAGGCGCTTCCATGGATAAAAAATGCATTTAAGAGTGCGTTTGATATCGTCACGTCCTGTCTATATAGTTTGGGCACCTGTACGGCCAACCACTCGGCTCTTAATTTTGATCCCTATTCGTCGAGTTATTTGCTTCACGTATCAGGAAGGTGGATCCATCCCCCGGTGGTTTTTGTCAGGCATGGTGTGGATAGGGAATTTCATTATTGGAAGGACATCATTCAGCACATTGCCCCGGCAAGGTATAAAACAGCAGCGGCAGGTCTTGAAAAATATGCGCCCGAAGTCATACGGAACAAATGGGTTACGCCGCAGGAATGCATGGACGAAGAGTATCTGAATTATTTGGTTGAAGAGAAAAAGTACGCAGTCAAAAGGGCAAAAGCAGCCTTGCTAAACGTCGAGAAAGCAAAGCCAATCATGGAGCCTGAAAAATACAAAGTAGTATATACAACTTTTTACAGGACTCTATTGACTGCGCGTCTTTATGAATCGGTTACAAAGGCCTATTTCGGATATAGAATTTATGCCCGGGGAGAATCGTGCCGGACCAGCGTAGTGACGACCAGCATACAACAAGGGTTGGCTGGCATTCTTAGAGTGGTCAAAGAAATGGACGCGTACGTTGAACCTTACCCAAAGGGCACATGGGATTGGAAAGGAGACGCCCAAATGGCGATGACCTACTATCGCCTGATCGCAGAGAAGGGTTGGCCCGAGTACGGCGGGGTTGTATTTAAAAAGGAAATAAACAAAAACAAATAGTTGAATCATGAAGGAGAATAGATTCCTCGTCACGGTTGGTGTTATCCTATCTATCGTTGCCTCGGTATTTTCAATGGACGCAATGGGTCAGAACAGTAAGGATTTGGACAGGTTGCCATTAAGGACCGGCAACGAATACCTGGATGTTTTTATGGCAAATGGAGACAGCCTGATCACACGTCCGAAGGACCTGGGTATCGTCAATGAAATGGGGTCGATCGGAATTAACTATGAATTCGTCGGAGACGTCAATGGTTTTTGGGCGCCACCTTATGCGAGCTCGGACTTTTTCATCGAACCCCGCATATTTGGCGAAAGAGTGAAGACAGATCATTATACGTGGTTACCCTTTCAAACCAAACGGGTTGGTGAAGTACAGGGTATTAGGGTTCATTCCGTGACAACCCTGCTTTATGGCAGGAGGGCAGGCGTGCTTTCAATAAATCTGCAAAACCTGTCCAGGCAAAAAAAGGAAATACCGGTGGAATTCATGGCTAATGATCCGTATGTCTACCAGACCAGCCTCGATAAGATAGCAGTATGGGGTTTTGGCACGGCGAAAAGTAAAACAATGGTGATGGATGTTGTGGATGACAAGGGAGTTATGAGGAACCAGGGTAATTATGCCCTTGCCTTGGGGTGCAGTTTAAAAAATAGTACATGGGAGGAACCCACCAGGCGATTCCGTTCCATGGTCTATTTGAAACCGGGAGAACAAAAGGACCTTTTCCTGGTATTTGCCATGGGAGAAGGGAAGGACGCATTGGCTACAAGAAATGCAATTTTGACCACTCCGTCCTTATATGTTAGTAAGGCTAAGGACGAATATATTTCGGAGGTTAAAAGCCTTTTCGGAAAATTACCCCGGTTTTATTCCGATAATAAGAATCTGGAACAGCTGTATAATCGTTCAATCATGATCCTGTTGCTCAATAAGTTTCAGATACCTGAATTATGCCTGCATCCTTATTACGCAACCGGATCGATCAAAGGCGGTTGTTTTAAGAACTATCTCTGGAGTTATGGAGCCGTTCGGAAACTGATGCCTTTTTTGGACCCCGAGGGGGATAAACAGCATATTCTCCAGTTTATCAAGTCGGGCGGCCTGTATAATGGTCATTCTTTCGATCCTATCACCGGGGAAGGGAATGGTTCATGGTATCCGATCAATCAAAATCTGATCATCGACCTCACGTATAATTACATAAAAAATACCGGGGATAGTGCATTTCTCAAGGAGAAGGTGGATGGGCAAACCGTACTGGAGCATATGATCAGGAATGCGGTATACCTGGAGGATACGACTAAACCCGTTGCGTTGGATGATTACGGACCCAGCGGAGATCATTTGGAGCTGAGAAAGGAAAATACCTATAATCACTTCATGCCAGACCTGAACGGCTTGCGCTACAACAACTATGAAAGGGTGTCCAGGCTATGTGAGATAGCAGGTAGACCGAACCCTTTTTTTATGGAACGGGCTAAAGGCCTCAAAAAGCTGATGAAAGAACGGCTATGGGACCCGAGCATCAAATGGTTCAGGTATGAAGACGACAAGGGTAACAAATACGCCAGGTACACTATTCAGATATTTTATCTTATTCATAGCGGCGTGATCGACAACCAGATCAAGCAGGGGTTATTAAGCCACTTGAATGACAGTGAATTCTTGACCAGATACGGTTTTCTGAGCATGTCTAAAAAGGATCTTGAATATGACCAGTCCGATATCGATAATGGCGGTGGTGGAGGTTGCACTTTATTCCCTCCCCAGATCGCAGAGCTATTGTACGACGATGGCAGCACTGCTGTTGCGGACGATATCATGAGAAGGATCTCATGGTGGGGAAGACGACTGCCCTATTTTGGAGATTCAGAAGTGGCAACCGAGATCGATTACAGGCAGGATACTCCTTTGCAGGCCGATCTTGGATCAGTAGCACTTTCTGAAGAGATCTTGTTTGGGATGTTCGGTATTCGTATCGATTTCAACGGAGATATAACGATAAATCCGGTGAAGACAAGTCTCGCAAAGGAGCTTAAAATAAAGGGGTTGAAAATCAGGGGTAAGTCTTTAGATGTTTCTGTTGAGGGGGGCCAATACGAGGTGAGGGCAGGTAGTAAGACCATTAGGAATAATCTCGGAACCGCTACTCTTATAAAAAATTAGAAGGAAGATGAAGACAACGCGCATCGGAACCTTAATGGTATTCTTGTCCTTACTTTCCCGTAGTTCCGAAGCCCAAACCCGCAATGAATATCTCGATCTTTTCAGGGCGGATGGAGATAGTTTGATCATACGTCCACAGGACCTGGGGATTGTCAATGGCATGGCATCGGTGGGGACTAATAGTCAATATGTGGGCGTCATTATCGGGTTTTGGGCTCCGCCCTATGTTACCACGTATCCTCCCCCTTCTCTCTCTTTTCCTCTCAGGGAAAAGTATTGGGCTTCGCCGTATACTTGTATCGACTATTTTCTCGAGCCCCGTTTCTTCGGTGAAAGGGTTAAGGCTACCCATTATACGTGGTTGCCCTTTCAGACAAGATGTATAGGTGAAATAAAAGGAGTCAGGGTCCAATCCGCAACCACTTTAATTTACGGAAGGAGGGCAGGGGTTCTGTCAATAATTCTGAAAAACCAGACAACCCGGAAAAAGGAAATTCCTCTTCAGTTGATAGCCAATGATCCGTTTACCAATCAATTGTCACTCGACAAGGTAGACGCGTGGGGTTATGGCTCACCCCAAAGTAAAACTCCGGTGAAAGATGTTGTGGATGACAAGGGTATTATGAGGGTCCAGGGCGATTATGCCATTGGTTTGGGGGTAAGTTTGAAAAATTGGAGCTGGGAGGAACCGACCGGCCGGTTTCATTCCATGGTGTACCTGCGGCCCGGAGAGGAAAAGGAGTTTTCAATCGTATTTTCTATCGGTGAGAAGAAGGATGCAATGGATACAAGGAATGCCATTTTAGCCAATCCGTCTCTATATGTTAGTCAAGCCACCGATAAGTATATTTCAGAAGTTAGGGATCTTTTCGCCAAATTGCCCCATTTTTATTCCGATAACAAGGACCTTGCACGGCTGTATAATCGTTCCATCAGCACTTTACTATTAAATAAGTTTGAGATACCTGAATTTATTCTGCATCCTTATTACGCCACCGGATCCATCAAAGGCGGTTGTCTCATAAGCGATCTCTGGCATTTTGACGGAGTATCAGAGATCTTACCGCTTCTGGATCCAACGGCGGATAAAGAGCACATCCTTCAATTTATACGATCGGGCGAACTTTATCATGGAAGCGCCTTTGACCCGATGACGGGTAAAAGTTCGGGTTCCTGGAATCCTGCAAATCAGGAAAAAATAATTGAGCTCACTTACAATTACGTGAAGAATACCGGGGATAAGGGCTTTCTCAGTGAAGAGGCGAATGGAGCAACGATACTGGATCACCTGATCAGGAATGCATTATATCTGGATGATACTACCAGGCCTGCGAAATTAATCGACTATGGACCGAGCGGCGTTTTGCCGGACCTGAATGGATTACGATGTATGAGTTACGAAAGGGTTTCCGAATTATGCGAGCTGGCGGGTAAACCGAGGCCGTTGTTGAGGGAGCGGGCCGCAGCGCTCAAAAATATCTTGAAAGACCAGCTTTGGGATCCCGGCATCAACTGGTTCAGGTATGAGGACGATAAAGGCAACAAGGACGTCCGATACACGGTACAGCCTTTTGACCTTATAAACAGCGGTGCAATTGACGAGGGTATTAAAGATGGGTTACTGAGCCATCTGAATAAGCAGGAGTTTTTTTCCGATTACGGGCTGCATAGTATTTCTAAGAAAGACACCGCGTATAACCAGGTGGATATCCCTCATGGGGGAGGGGGATCATCTACGCTTATCCCTCCTCAAATTGCCGAACGTTTATATAAGGAGGGCGATACAAATGCAGCCGATGAAATTATGGGCAGGATACTATGGTGGGGAATGCGGTTGCCTTATTTTGGGGAAGCTCAGCTTGCTAACGAAATAGGATACGAGGAGGACGCTCCTTTGCGGGCCGACATTGGAAGCGTAGCTATTGCCCAGTCGATATTGTTCGGGATGTTCGGCATTAGCGCTGATTTTAATGGAAATATTTCGATCAATCCAGTTAAGACAAGTCTGGCAAACAGGCTAATTATTAAGGGGTTGAAAATTCGGGGCAAAACTTTGGATGTTTCTATTGAAGGCAATAGATACGAAGTGACTACCGGCGGTAAAGCCTTTGGAAATAATGTCGGTACCGCTACCATCATAAAAAATTAGAAGGAAGATGAAATCAACGCGCATTGCAATTTTATTTGGTTTATTGTTCTCGCTTTTAGGCAGTGCAAAGGCCCAGAACGGTAAAGCTTCTCTCAAGTTGCCCTTGAAAACTGGCAATGAATACCTGGATATATTTATGGCTAATGGCGACACCCTGATCACACGTCCGCAGCATTTGGGTATCGTAAACGGCATGGCGTCTGTGGGGATCAATCATGAATTCGTTGGGGTCATCGATGGCATTTGGGCGGCGCCCTATGTCAGTACCGATTTTTGTATCGAGCCTCGGTTTTTCGGGGAAAGGGTCAAAACAGAGCATTTTACCTGGTTGCCTTGTCAAACAAAACGTATCGGTGAGATCAAAGGAATTGTCGTCGAGTCCACTACTACTTTAATTCACGGAATGAGGGGAGGTGTACTGACGTTGCGGCTAAAAAATACAAATCGTGTAAAAACAACCGTACCCGTCCAAATTCTCGCTAATGACCAATTTCACTACCAGGTGACGTTGGATTACGTTCGGGACTGGGGGTTCGAGCAACCCTTTAGCAAGACGCCGGTAAAAGATGTTGTTGATCGTAATGGAATTGAAAGAGTGCAGGGTGAATATGCTATAAGCATCGGTAGTGATCTTCCCGGGCTTTGGTGGGAGGAACCTACGCGGCGCTTCCATGGTGCGATCGTGCTGAACCCGGGTCAGGAAATCACCACTTCTTTGACTTTTTCGATTGAGAAGGCAGAAAAGGCAACGGATGAAAGGAATGCGTTATTGGCAAATCCTTTGGAAAGCGTAAATGGAACCATGCAGAATTATGTTGCACAGGTGAAACATATTTTTTCCATACTTCCGAGATTTTATTCCGATAATAAGGATCTTCAACAGATCTATAACCGGTCGGTAAGCATTTTTATTACGAATAAAATGGAGGTACCGGAGTTTGCCCTGCATCCTTATTATCCTACCGGCGCCGTAAAGGGTGGATGCCTCGCCAACTATCTGTATGAATTCGGACAGGTACGGGAGATCCTTCCATTGCTCGATCCTGCTGCGAACAGGGCACAGATCCTTCTTTTCCTTAAAAAGAATTGCGTCAACAAGCATTATGCCATTACCCCCATTACCGGAGATCCATTTGGCGCCTGGTATATGGTCAACCATGAGAAGATAACCGGACAGGTGTATCACTACCTTCAAATCACAGGCGATACCGCCCTGCTGAGAGTCAAGATAAAAGATAACAAGACAGTGCTCGACCTGATGGTTGATTATGCTTTGTTTGGAGACGATATCACCAAACCCGTTGCGCTACTGGACTATACTAAGTTTGGGGAAAGCAATGATCATCTGGAACTACGCAAAACGAATCTGGGATTCATTTATGACTTCGTCATTCCGGATGTGAATGGCCGTCGGTATTGGACATATGATAAGATATCCCAAATGTGCCAACTGGCCGGCGAGCCAAGGCCCTATTTGATGGAAAGGGCGGCGGCACTAAAGTCATTATTGAAGAAAACGCTTTGGAATCCCCGGATCAGGTGGTTCAATTTTATCAATGGTAAGGGTGAAAAGGATGTTCGATGGACGCTTCAAATGTTCAAAATGTTCGACCACGGCGCGGGCGGTTGTGTGTTGGATGAGGAAGAAAAGCGCGGGTTGTTGAGCCACCTGAATGATAGTGAATTCCTTTCAACATATGGATTCCATAGTATGTCGAAGAAGGACCCCGCTTATGACCAGGTGGATGTAGACAATGGCGGCGGCGGCAGTTGTACCACGTTTGCTCCTATCATTTCGGAGTTTTTATACAAAGACGGGCGCGTGGCAGCAGCTGATAATATCATGAACAGAATTTTATGGTGGGGTAACCGATTGCCCTACTTTGGCGATTCCCAGGTTTCGAATGAGGTGGACTATCGCCAGGAAACCCCGCTTCAGTCCGATCTCGGTTCTGGCTGCCTCGCGCAAACTATCCTATTCGGCATGTTCGGAGTGCGATCTGATTTTTACGGGAATGTTTCCATAAACCCGGTTAAAACAAGGCTGGCCAACAGGCTTGAGTTGAAGGGGTTGAGGATTCGGGGAAAAACTATAGATATAACGGTCAATCGAGGGAAGTACGTGGTCTTGTGTGATGGAAAAGAGTTCTCGAATCCGATTGGAACACCGACGAAACTAATAAGTAAATGAAAGTAACAGGAATAAAGGTCGACATCGTTGGAGATGGCAAGAACATAGATCCCAATAAAGGATTAGTGGAGCCGTTGGCGATCATTACCATAGATACGGACGAAGGACTGAAGGGGTTTGCAGAGTCTTTCAGAGTTCCGGTGGGGGTGGCGCGTGCGCTAATGCATGGAGAGAGATCATTATTTGGCGAAGTGATCATCGGGGAAGAAATAACGCATCCGGAGAGGATCTGGCAGAAAATGTACGATAGTTTGATGCACTTTAATCGGAGGGGCTGGGGAATCATGTGCATGGGGGCTATCGATATAGCCATTTGGGATCTGTATGGGAAATACCTGGGTCAGCCGGTGTATCGGCTGTTGGGGGGCGCACAACGGTGCTATTTCCAGACGCCTGAATCGAAACCGGAGATAGAGATCGTCCCCTATTGCACGGTTGTGTCGAATCACTGGGATAACCGGAAAATGATCGATGCACAGGTTGACAATTGCGTAAAGCTCAAAGACTTGAAATACAGGGCTATGAAATTGGAGCCGCTGATGTCTTCCTGCGAACATATCATAGAGCTGGCTACGAAAGGCAGGAAGGCGCTCGGACCGGATATCATGATGGCCGTCGATGTGGGATACCGGTTCAACGATGTTGCAACGGCTGTCAGGGTTTCCGAGGCATTGAAAGAACTTGACGTTTACTTCCTTGAAACTCCCTTTCCGGTGGACTTTTACGAGCCTTATGCTGCGCTGGCGTCACGTTCATCGATACCGATTGCGATGGGTGAACACGCCGTGAGCCGTGCAGAATGTTTTAACATGTTCAATTATGGCAAAATTTCAATAATACAGCCTTACATGAGTACGGTCGGGGGGATTACAGAGGCTAAAAGGATTGTCGAGCGGGTTAGGGATATGGGTGGTTTGGTTATCCCCGGAAACTGGTCTACTCAAATTTTGGGTTGTGCTACCGTACATCTGGCCGCTTATTCAGCCGTGACCCCTTATATCGAATTCGCGCCGGCTGAAATTTATGAGTCGCCGCTGCGAAAGCGAATTCAGCAAATGGGATTTCCAATTGTGGATGGCGCGATTCAGTTACCGACGACCGCAGGGATCGGGTTCGATGTTTCCGATGAATTGATCGCGGAATTTAGGATGGAAGATTAAATGATGGAATTATCAACTAAATAAATAAAAATGATAGCCTTCGCGACAGCGGAATTGATTTACCAGCATCAAGTTATTTGTGGGGAAAGCCCTGTATGGGATGAGGTGAGCCAGCGACTCTATTGGGCCGACGTGGTCAAAGGTAATGTTTACATTTTCGATCCGGGCAACGGTTCCAACAAAACCTGCAGTACCGGTGAAGTCCTCGGATCTGTTGCACTTTGCGAACGAGGAGGCCTTTTGTTGAGCTGTGCAAAAGGATTTTTTTTTCTTGATCCGGATACTGGCAAAAGGAAACCCGTAAAGGATCAGGAAATTCTACCTGCCGGACATTTTTTTGCCGATGGGAAATGTGATCCTCAGGGCAGATTCTGGGCCGGAACCTACCACCAGGATATAACAGAGGCTGTTGGGGTACTTTATAGCCTGGAAAGCGATCTATCCGTTAAGAAGCGGGCGGAAAAGTTTATTCTGTCAAACGGGCTCGCCTGGAGTACAGCCGGGGATAAATTTTATTTTATTGATTCTATCGCGAAGTGCGTTTATAGGTTCGATTACAATTCGGCTTCCGGTGATTTAGCTAACCGACAAATAGTAAGGAAAATTCCCGGGGACACCATACTCCCGGATGGAATGACGATCGATACCGAAGGTTTTCTCTGGATTGCGCTCTTCAATTCAGGTAAAGTAATACGAATCGATCCGGAATCGGGCGAAACCGTTTTCGAAGTCTTTGTTCCCGGTGCAAAACAAGTGACGTCCTGCTCTTTCGGCGGCAGGAATCTTAACGAACTTTATATTACAACGGCCAGGGAATTGGAAGGCCCCTATGGAATACCGGAAGATGATCTTCGTTCGCAATACAATGCCGGAGGTCTCTTCAAGGCAAAATTGCATTATAGGGGGCATCCTGCTATCCGGTTTAAAGGATAATCGACAGGTTAAACATAAAAAATGAAATTTAAAGACAAGATAGTGCTGGTAACCGGCGCGTCATCCGGAATAGGGCAAGCTACGGCGAAAAGTTTTATTGAACAAGGTGCTACTGTGTTTGGATTTGGTCGCAATAAGGACGGCCTGTTGGCTGTAGATGGATTGTTGTATTGTCCCGGGGACATCACCAATCATGGGGCGCTGGAAAATTATGTAAACTTTATTATCGATCAACATGGTGGCATCGACGTGCTTGTAAATAATGCAGGCTTCAGTTACTACAGCCGGCATGCCGAAAGTACTTTGGAGGAATGGCGCACGACTATGGCCGTAAACCTGGAAGGCTATTATGTAATGGCGAAATTGGTCGTACCGGCGATGATGGAAAAGGGATACGGCCGTATTGTTAACGTATCATCTATCCAGGCTATTGCAAGTGATCCGACTGTTGGAGCTTACGCTGCAAGTAAAGGGGCTATAGGGGCGTGGACCCGTGCGCTTGCTGTAGACCTGGCTGAATACGGCATTTTAGTGAATGTGGTCGCCCCTGGATGCATTCATACGGGTATGTCGATTATCAATGGAACAGATGAGACCACCACTGAATATTTTCAGGAATGGTACGTAAAGCAAAGAAAAATCCCCCTGGCCCGGGTAGGGCAGCCGGAAGAAGTGGCAAAAGCGATCCTTTTCCTGAGCGGCGACGATTGTTCATACATCACGGGTCAGACACTGGTTGTAGACGGAGGATTGACAATTACTTTTTGATGAATCAAACGTGCGTATTATGAAAATAATGAAAGGAATTACATGGGATCATACACGTGGCTGCGTTCCATTGGTAGCAACCTCACAACGGTACGGTGAATTGAACCCTGAAATTCACATTCAATGGGAGAAACGCTCTTTACAGGGTTTCGCGGATGATCCAATCGAGGAATTAGCGAAGGATTATGATTTTTTGATCATCGATCATCCGCATATCGGTGTCATGTCGGAAGCCGGTTCGGTCTTGCCGATGGACGAGTACCTGTCAGCTGACTTTTTGCATGATCAATATATTAACCAGGTGGGCCATTCTCATGATAATTACTATTACCATGGACACCAATGGGCATTGTCGATCGATGCTGCGGCACCAGTAGCGTCATGGAGAGAAGATAAATTTGCCGAATTGGGTTTGAAATTGCCGGAAAGTTGGAGCGAACTCATTGTCCTGGCGAAGTTGGGATATGTGCTTCTGCCATCCATACCGGTCGATTCTTTAATGAATTTATACCCCTTATGTCTGGATCAATCGGACTGCCTTTTTGCAACAAAGGCGGCTGTCGCAGTCGATGAAGTAATGTCCTTTGCGCTTGCCAGGCTGAAAGAGTTGGTGGAGTGCTGCGATTCAAAATGTTTGCAGTGTAATCCAATTAAGGTATACGAAATACTTTCCAATGATAATGAAAAGGAAATTTACTGCCCAATGGCGTTTGGGTACTCAAACTATTCGCGCGAGGGATATTGTGAGCATCCCTTGTTTTTTGGCGATGTGATCAAGGGCCCTTCGGGAAAGTCATTGCGTACCGTAGTCGGAGGGGCGGGAATTGCCGTTTCCGCCAAATGCAAGGACGTCAATAGTGCCATGGATTATGTCCAATTTGTGATGTCGCCATCGTGTCAACGCACGCTTTATTTCGACAGCGGCGGCCAGCCCGGGCATCGATCTGCGTGGTTGGATGACAGAACCAATCGGGCCAGCCGCAATTTTTTCCGGAATACGCTAAAAACGTTGGATGAAAGCTATACGCGCCCGCGCTATAATGGACATATGCATTTTCAGGATAACGGAAGCATGGTCGTGCATCAATACCTTACTGAAAAAATATCGCGACAAGACTGCATCAAGACACTTAACCATATTTATATAGAGTCAGATTTGAAGTAATGAATTCGAAGGATAAAAAGAAACTGATCGTATTTATCAATTTGATGTTCCTTTTGATCGGGTTGTTGATGTCTATTATCAGCGCGATCATACCTGAGATGATAAGGACGTTTCACATCAGTTATGGCCTGGCTTCAGCGTTGCCTTCTGCATTTTTCATTGCCATTGCATTGGTATGCATCCCGGCAGGGATTGCGGGAGAATATTACGCGCCAAAATACATCCTGCTGTTCAGCTTCCTGTTTGGACTGGTTGGGATATTGGTATTTGTTCTTTTTTTGACGTATTGGACCTCGATCCTTTCCTTATTCATCATAGGGAGTATGGTAGCCCCCATACAAGTCATAGCTGTCCCATTGTTGAGGAAGGCCTGTGGTCCGGAAAACCTGGCTTTCCATACTACATTGAATAATTTAATGTATGGAGCGGGGGCATTTTTCAGTCCTGTGACCTATGCGTTTCTATCCAAAGAGCGAAATGGTAATACCACGGGGAATGTGGGAATGGAGATATTGTCGAGGCTGACCCCAAAAGGCTTTGAGTGGGCATCGTCGTACTGGCTATTCGCTTTGCTGTTGATATTGCTCGTTATGACCGCAATTTTCATAAAATTTCCATTACGGGAGAGATTTCGGGGAGATGAACAGGCAAGAAAGGAGATTTACCTGGAACTGTTTAAGAACAAATATGTTTTCCTTTATTTTATTTCCCTGGTAGCTTATGGTAGTTGCGAACAGGGAATTGCGGCCTGGATGTCGGAGTTTTTTCATGTTTATCATGGGCTGGATCCCCAAACTAAGGGGGCCTCTATCTTGTCCTTCTATTGGTTGCTTCTTACCTGCGGGTGCTTTGGAGGAATATTGTTATTAAGAGTTTTTGATAGCAGAAAAGTGTTAGCGGCATTGGCGGTGCTGTCCATCATATCCCTGGTGATTGCATTGCATGGTGGAATAGCGGCTTCGAAAATCGCGTTCCCTTTGGTGGGCGCCTTTGAGTCTGTCATGTGGCCGGTCATATTATCCCTGGCGATCAATTCCGTATCGAAGCACCATGAGATCCTTTCCGGCGTATTGTATACGGCATCATTGGGAGGAGCACTTGGTCCATTCATCGTGGGCACTATAGGTGATTCATTTGGATTGAGAGCATCGCTGGATATCCTTTTCCTGCCGTTTTTGGTCGTTTTGAGTGTTGCTTTTTGGGCAAAGCCATTGGTTGCCAATAAAACCATTTAACCTAAATCAAAACTTATGAAGTCGACTATAATGGAGGATAAAAATTACGAATGGGATAGCGATGCTGAGCTATTTGACCTCTTCAGGAATGAGTTGTATACGCCCGTGGTTGGAGACATACTGGATGGGATTGGACTGTATCATCAATTCCTGCCGCAACCGATCCAACCAATAAGATTGACAGATAAAATGGTCGGACGTGCCATGCCCGTTTCAATGATCGATGTGCATGGGCCGCAAGAACACCCCTTCGGAAAGCTGACGGCTGCCCTTGATCAACTTGAACCCGACGAAATATATGTTGCAGGCGGCGGCGCCATGCGCTGTGCTTACTGGGGAGAGATCCTGACGGCCACTGCAAAAAAGAGGGGTGCCTCGGGCGCAGTGATCGATGGTTTTTACAGGGATACTCCAAAAGTGTTGGAGCAAGACTGGCCTGTTTTCAGCAGGGGAAGATATGCACAGGATTCGGCAGTACGTTCCCAGGTGGCAAACTACAGATGTGATATTGAGATCGGCGGAGTGTGGATATGTCCGGGTGATTTGATCTTCGGAGATATGGACGGGGTATTGGTAATACCTAAGAAAAGTGTAGAAGAGGTTGTGATAAAGGCGCTAACGAAGGCAAGAGGTGAAAAAATGGTCAGGAAGGCCATTGAAAATGGGATGTCTAGCACGGAAGCGTTCTTGAAGTATAAAATATTATAATTATTCAAGAAATTCATTAGATTCGCTCAAATCGTGTTAAAATAACTTAATACTCGGATAACATCCGGGATCTTTTCCCCGGCAAAATGCATTTTCTTTGGACTTCAGGTGCTGCTGGAAATGCCGGCGCCCCCCGTAAAAAAGCCTGCTAAATGAAAAGTAAATTCATCATCCCGTTCATTCTCGTCTGTACGCTCTTTTTCCTTTGGGCATTTTTACACAATATCAATGGCATATTGATCCCCCAATTCAAAAAAGTGTTCCAGCTGACCGACACGCAGTCTTCTTTCGTCGACCTTGCAGTGTATCTTGGATATTTCGTCATGGCGATACCGGCGGGTTTGGTCTCACACCGGTTTGGGTACAAAAAAGGGATCTTGTGCGGGCTTTTCCTGTTTGCATTGGGGGCGCTGCTATTCTATCCGGCTGCGGATACGCGCAGTTTCGTCTTTTTCCTGGTGGCGTTGTTCATCGCGGCCAGCGGGGCTACTTTTCTCGAGACGGTGGCCAACCCTTACGCCGCCAATATGGGTTCGCCCGCCAACTCCGAGCAGCAGCTGAACCTGGCGCAGTCCTTCAATGGAGCCGGGGCGGTAGTGGCGCCGTTGATCGGGGCGCATTTCATCCTTTCGGGTAACCAGCCTTCGCAGGCGGACCTGGGCGCCATGGCGGCACATGGGCAACTGACGGCTTATCTGCAGCATGAGGCCAATTCGCTGAAAGCGCCCTACCTGATCATGGCGGGGATACTGGTCCTGGTGGCCATAGCCTTTATTTTTACGAAACTGCCGGAAATAAAAGAGACCGATGGAGCGCATGGGACGGAGTTCTCGCTGCGGGTGCTGCGTATCCCCCATGTGCGGTGGGCCGTGATCGCCGAGTTCTTTTATGTGGGAGCCCAGGTGTGCGTGACCAGCTTCTTCGTGCGGTTTTCAGGCTATGTGGCTAACATCGCTCAACAGAAGGCAGGTATTTTGCTGGCCTGGGCGATGGGCGGCTTTATGGCGGGGCGGTTCCTGGGCACGTTTTTTATGCGCTATGTGCCGCCGGCGAAGCTGCTCTCAATCTATGCGCTGATCAATATCGGGCTGCTGCTGGTCGTGCTGTCGGCGCACGGGCAGGTCGCCGTTTATGCGCTGATGGTGATCCCTTTCTTCCTGTCGATCATGTTCCCGACCATCTTCGCGCTTGGGATCAAAGACCTCGGCGAAGAGACCAAACTGGCTTCTTCCTTACTGGTCATGTCGATCATCGGCGGGGCCGCGATTCCCGTCGTCATGGCGACGATCTCCGATAATACCGGCGGGAACATCCAGGTGGCGTATATCATGCCGGTGGTTTGTATGGTGGTCATCTTATTCTTCGGCCTGCGCGGGCACCGGGTGAAGAGCTTCAAACCGGCTATCGCATGAGATATTGTCTGGCACTGGACCTTCAAAAGGACCGGGCATCGATCGCGGAGTATGAGGCCTGGCACCGGGAGATATGGCCGGAGATCAGGGCAAGCATCCTGGACAGCGGCATTACCGATATGGAGATCTGGCGGCTGGAAGACCGTCTCTTCATGATCATGGAGACAGGCCCGGGCTTTACGTTTGAAAAAAAAGCGGCAAGGGATGCGGCCAACCCGGCCGTACAACGGTGGGAAGAATTAATGTGGAAATACCAGGTTGCAGTGCCGGGAGGCCGCCCGGGAGAGAAATGGCGGCTGATGGATCGTATCTTTTCATTGACTAAAAAGATTTAAAATGTTCAGCTTACCCAACAAACACGCGATCGTCACCGGCGCCGGCAGCGGCATCGGCAAAGCGGTGGCTCTCCTGCTGGCAAAACAGGGTGCCACGGTGTATGTTGCGGATGTACAAGAAGATCACGCCGGGGCCGTAGTGGACGAGATCGCCAAAGATGGCGGCAAGGCCGTCGCGATGACGGTGGATGTCTCCGATCAGGGAAAGGTGGGTGCGCTATTCGCGGGCATTCCCCGTCTGGATATCCTCGTGAACAGCGCGGGCGTCTCGCATATCGGTACCGCGGAGTCTACGACCGAGGCGGATTTCGATCGGCTTTACCGGGTGAACGTCAAAGGGGTATACAATTGTCTGCGGGCAGCCATACCGCGGCTGCGGAAGAGCGGCGGGGGCGTCATTATCAATGTCTGCTCCATCGCCGCGACCCTCGGCATTCCCGACCGGTTCGCCTATTCCATGACGAAGGGCGCGGTCTATTCCATGACCCTGTCCGTTGCCCGGGACTACCTGAAAGATCATATCCGATGCAATTGCATCTCTCCCGCGCGCGTACATACTCCATTCGTGGACGGGTTCCTAAAAAAGAACTATCCCGGGAAAGAGCAGGAGATGTTCGAGAAATTATCCAAAACGCAGCCTATCGGGCGGATGGCAAAACCAGAGGAGATTGCCGCTCTCATTCTCTATCTTTGCAGCGACGAAGCGGCTTTCATTACCGGCTGCGATTATCCGATAGACGGCGGGTTCACCAAACTAAACAATTGATCGTATGCTACTGATAAGACACGGCCGGCCCGGAAGGGAAAAAACAGGCATCGCCCTCGACGGAAAATACTATGACACGTCGGCCTTCGGGGAGGACTATAATGAAAACTTCTTTGGTGGTGACGGATTGCAACGGTTGAAAGCGTTTGTGGAGAGGGGTGGGTTGCAGCCGCTGGCAGCCGGTGTGCGGTTGGGCTCGCCGATCGCGCGTCCTTCCAAGATCGTGTGCATCGGCCTCAACTATATCGATCATGCCAAAGAGACCGGTGCGACGCTGCCGCCGGAACCCGTGATTTTCATGAAATCGACGACGGCCCTCGTCGGACCCGATGACGACATCATCATCCCCCGCGACAGCAAAAAAACAGATTGGGAAGTAGAACTCGCCGTCGTCATCGGCAAAAAAGCATCCTATGTCGAAGAACAGGACGGCATGAAACACGTTGCCGGCTATCTTCTCCACAACGATATCTCGGAACGCGAATTTCAGATCGAACGCAGCGGCACCTGGGATAAGGGAAAAGGCTGTGATACTTTTGCGCCGATGGGTCCCTGGCTGGCGACGCCCGACGAGGTGAACAATGTCCACAACCTTCGGTTGTGGTTGACGGTCAACGGCAAGAAGATGCAGGACAGCAACACGGCCAATTTGCTTTTTAAAATTCCTTTTTTGATCTCATACGTCAGCCGGTTCATGACCCTGCTGCCGGGGGATGTGATCTCGACCGGAACCCCCGCGGGAGTGGGTTTGGGGATGACGCCGAACGTGTATCTCCAGCCCGGGGATGTCGTGGAGTTGGGGATCGACCATCTGGGGCGGGCGCGGCAAAAGGTAAAAGCATACAGCCATGGATAAGATCGATGCGCACCAGCACTTCTGGCAGTTCGATCCGGTGAGGGACAGCTGGATCACCTGGGAGATGCAAGCCATCCGGCGTGATTTCCTCCCCGATCATCTCCATCCGTTGCTGGAAGAAGGCGGCATCGACGGTACGGTGCTCGTGCAGGCCGATCAATCCGAGACGGAAAATGAATTCCTGCTGGGACTGGCCGATGCCTATGATTTCATCAAAGGCGTCGTCGGCTGGGTCGATCTGCGTCATCCCGAGGTAGAGGGGCGGCTGAGCCACTATAAAACCTTCCCTAAAATGAAGGGCTTCCGTCATGTCCTGCAGGGCGAAAATGACCGTGCCCTGATGCTCAATCCGAATTTCAAACGCGGCATCGGCGCGCTGGCTTCTTACGGGTACACCTATGATATCCTGATCTATCCCGATCAGCTGGGCTATAGCCGGGAGTTGGTCGCTGCTTTCCCCGATCAGCCCTTCGTCATCGACCACATCGCCAAACCACATATCAAGGACAGGTATATCACCGAGGAATGGCGCTCCGCCATCCACGCTGTCGCGGCCTATCCGAATGTCTTCTGCAAGATCTCCGGGATGGTCACCGAGGCCGACTGGCATCACTGGAAACCCGAACACCTACGCGTTTATATCGACACGGTCGTGGAGGCCTTCGGCACAGCCCGTATCCTGTATGGCAGCGACTGGCCCGTATGCCTGGTAGCCGCCACTTATGGACAGGTGCTGCAGGTGGTAAAAGATTATTTTGCCGATTTCTCCGCGGACGAGCAGGCCGCATTCTTTGGAGGGAATGCCATAAATTTTTACAAGCTATGAACCTGGAATTAAAAGACAAGATCATCGTCGTCAGCGGCGGCGCCAAAGGCATCGGCGAGGGCATCGTAAAAGTGCTGGCGGCGGAAGGGGCGATCCCTTTTATCGTCGGCCGTAATGAACAGGACAACAAGACGACCCTGGCAGCCATAGGGAAGACAGGGGGAAAGGGCTTTCAGACGGTGGCGGAGCTGACCACACCTGCCGACTGCGCGGCGGCTATAAAGACGGTCGTCGGGACCTGCGGACGGATCGACGGACTGGTCAATAACGCCGGCGTCAATGATGGGGTAGGGCTCGAGGCTGGGAATTATGACGCCTTCATGGCTTCGCTGCATAAGAACCTCGTGCATTACTATCTGCTGGCGCATCATGCGTTGCCCGAGCTGAAAAAGACAAAGGGCGCCATCGTCAATATAGGATCGAAAACCGCGGAGACGGGTCAGGGGGGCACCTCGGCCTATGCGGCCGCCAATGGCGGTCGCAATGCGCTTACCCGCGAATGGGCGGTCGAGCTGCTGAAGTACGGCATCCGCGTCAACGCGATCATCGTCGCCGAATGCTGGACGCCCCTGTACGAAAAGTGGATCAAGACATTGCCCGATCCAAAAGCAAAGCTGGATGAGATCGTGAAGAAGATACCGCTGGATAACAGGATGACGACGGCCGAAGAGATCGCCAATATGGCGGCCTTTCTGTTGTCGCGACGTTCTAGCCATACCACCGGGCAGCTGATACATGTGGATGGCGGTTATGTCCACCTGGACCGCGCCCTGGCCAATGCCTGATAATCCGCCGCCCTAGCCGCGAAACCGCTAAGTGGAGGAAAACCTCGATCAATGAAAACGTTAGTTTGTATACAACCCGGTGAATTTGCTTACCGCGAGACGGACGCGCCCCTGGCGCGGCCCGGGCATTCGATCATCAGGATCCGCCGGATCGGTATCTGTGGTACCGACCTTCATGCCTTCGAAGGCACACAACCTTATTTCAGCTACCCCCGTATCCTGGGTCACGAGCTGGCCGGCGACCTGGTGGACCTCGACCGGGCGCCCGGTTTTCAGCCCGGCGAAGCTGTCACGATCATCCCTTATTTCTCCTGCGGACACTGTATCGCATGCCGTTCGGGAAAACCCAACTGCTGTACGACCATCCGGGTATGCGGGGTGCACGTAGACGGCGGGATGGTAGAATACCTGTCCGTTCCATCGTCCTCCCTGGTTTCCGGTCGCGGATTGAGCTATGACCAGCTCGCGTTGATCGAACCATTGGCTATCGGCGCCCATGCCGTCCGCAGGGCCGCCATATGCCCGGAGGAGTTCGTACTGGTCGTCGGGGCTGGGCCTATCGGTCTGGGAACCATGGAATCCGCCCGCATTGCGGGAGGCGTCGTCATCGCCATGGACATCAATCAAGACAGACTGCGTTTTTGCCGGGAACACCTGCGGGTGTTGCACACGGTCGACGCCGGGGATAACCCGGTCGAACGGATCAGGCAGATCACCCGCGGCGATATGCCCACCGTCGTCATCGACGCTACCGGCAGCAGGAAAGCCATCAACGATGGATTTCAGTACCTTGCCAATGGCGGACGCTATGTCCTGGTAGGGTTGCAGAAAGGCGAGGTGCAGTTCAGCCATCCCGAATTCCACCGGCGCGAAGCCACGCTGATGAGCAGCCGCAATGCGACGCGCGAAGACTTCGATAATGTCTTGAAGGCTTTGGAAGAAGGGCTCATCGATCCCAGGACCTACATCACTCACCGGGTGCAATTCCCGGAAGTCAAACGGCAATTTGCCTCCTGGCTGGACCCGTCGGGCGGCGTCATCAAAGCAATGGTAGAGTTATGAAAAAGAAAGTGCTGTCATTTGGTGAATTATTGCTCCGCATCTGCCCGGACGCCGGCGGCGCGTGGCTCAGGGAGAATACGCTGCCCTTTTATGTGGGCGGCGCCGAGGCGAATGTTGCGACTGCGCTCGCCCTATGGGGGATACCCTCCGCCTATTGTACTGCATTGCCGGACCACCTGCTGTCGCACCAGGTGGTCGCCTACCTCAAAGAAAAAGGTATCGATACCTCCCGCATCCTTTTCCAGGGACATCGGCTGGGAGTTTACTATCTGCCCAAAGGAAAAGACCTCAAGAATGCCGGCGTCATTTACGACCGCGATCATTCCTCCTTCTGGTGTCTCCAGCCCCGGACCATTGATTGGGACACCGTTCTGCATGATATCGGCTGGCTCCATTTCAGCGCGATCTCTCCGGCATTGAATGCCCGGGTGGCGGAGGTTTGTGACGAGTTGCTCGAAGAGGCGGTACATCGCGGGATCACGATCTCGGTCGATCTCAACTACCGGTCCAAGCTCTGGCAGTACGGCTGTCCGCCCACGGACATCATGCCCGGTCTCGTTGAGCACTGCGATATGGTGATGGGAAATCTCTGGGCCGCGGAAAAGATGTTGGGGATACCCGTGAATGCCGAACTGACCGAAGGCCCGAAAGAAAATTATCTCGAACATGCCCGCATTTCCAGCGAGCGGATCATGCACGCTTTTCCGAAGGTCCGATGGGTAGCGAAGACCTTCCGTTTCGATCATGGCGCCACCGGCATCCGCTACTACACGACCTTCTATACCGGCGGCAAGCTGTATCATTCGCGCGAATACATCTCCGATGCCATCCTCGACAAAGTGGGCAGCGGCGATTGTTTCATGGCCGGGCTGATCTATGGCCTCTGGCAGAACAAGCAAATACAGGAAACGCTCGAATTCGCTACGGCCGCCGCCTATCAGAAGCTGTTCATCCCCAGCGATGCCACCGACCAGCGGGCGGAAGACATCGCTCAATTCATGACAACGTATGAACGATAAGAAGATCATATTGCAAACCATCCTTGGACAGGGTATCCTGCCGCTGTTCTACTGGGAAAGCCCCTCAGTCTGTCTGAAAGTGGTTCAAACCCTTTACCGGGCGGGGGTCCGGGCGGTAGAATATACCAACCGCGGTACGGCAGCGCCGGATAATTTCGTGATGCTGAAGAAAGCGCTGAAGTCCGAGTCTCCCGATCTCTATCTCGGTATCGGTACTGTCAAATCGGCACAGGAAGCGGAAGCATTCGTTCACGCCGGCGCCGATTTCATCGTAGCGCCTATCGTCAATCCCGATGTGGCGGCCGTTGCCGATTCCGCCGGTCTGCTCTGGATACCCGGGTGTATGACACCCACCGAGATATACCGCGCGCAGCAGCTGAAGGCCGATATCGTCAAGATCTTCCCCGCCAATATATTGGGTCCTGAATTCATCAGTTCCATCCGCGAGCTGTTCCAGGACCAACTGTTCATCCCGACCGGTGGGGTGGAGATCGATGAAGAAAACATCCGGTCATGGGTGCGCGCGGGCGTCAGTGCGGTGGGTTTGGGCAGCCGGCTGATCAGCAAAGATATCCTGCGCACCGAGAATTACGATCTGCTTTATGACAAAACACTCGAAGCGCTGAAGATTGCGAGAAAAGTGCTTCAGGCGCGGGACGCGCCTGGTCCAGGCCCGAGCGCGGCGAAGGGCCCGAACGAGCTCTGAACAGTGTTCAGAGCGAAGTTCAACAATCATTAGACCGTTGCCCGGAATGCGCTATTTTTCATAGAAGCGCAGGCCGGGCATACAACGAAAAAAAATGAGCATGAAACTTTCCAAAGAAACTTTACCGGCCGTCGCTAACCGCGCGGTCATCGTACCTGGGCCATCCCTTTTTTCCCTTCCGGAGAGAGTGCTGCAATTCGGCACCGGTGTGCTGTTGCGGGGACTCCCGGATTATTTCATCGATAAGGCCAACCGGCACGGACTGTTCAAGGGACGCGTCGTCGCGGTCAAATCGACCGAGTCCGGAGACGCGGGCGCTTTCGACCGGCAGGATGGTCTCTATACCGTCTGCATCCGGGGCATCGAAGACGGTCGTAAAGTCGAAGAGAATGTCATCAGCAGTGCGATCAGCCGGGTCCTTTCCGCACGTGATCAGTGGGAGGAGATTTTGCAGCTGGCGCACAACCCGGATATGCAGATCGTCGTGTCGAACACGACCGAAGTAGGCATCCAACTGGTTGAGGACGACATCCGGGGACGTCCGCCCGTCTCCTTTCCCGGCAAACTGCTGGCCTTCCTGTACGAACGGTACAAGGCCTTCGACGGCAGCCCCGAAAGCGGGATGATCATCGTGCCGACCGAGCTTATTGTCGACAACGGGAAGACCCTGGCGTCCATCGTTAAGGAGCTCTCGCAGATCGCCCAACTGGAGGCCTCCTTCATCGTCTGGATGGAGAACCATTGCCGTTTCTGCAATTCACTGGTGGACCGTATCGTACCCGGCCGTCCGGATGCCTTCTCGCTGCAACAATTAACACATGATCTGGGTTATACAGATGACCTGCTTTCGATCGCCGAGGTGTACCGGCTCTGGGCTATCGAAGGGGATGAAAGGGTGCGTTCGGTACTTTCGTTTGCGGCAGCCGACCCGGGTGTCATCATCGAACCCGATATCGAGATCTACCGCGAGCTGAAGCTGCGGTTGTTGAACGGCACCCACACGCTCAGCTGTGGGCTGGCCTTCCTCGCCGGTTTTGCAACGGTGAAAAATGCCATGGACGACACCGGTTTTTCCGCCTTCGTCGCCGACCTGATGCTGAAGGAGATCGCTCCTTCCATCCCTTACGAAGTGCCGCTGTCTGAAGCCCGCGATTTTGGATTACGTGTGCTGGACCGGTTCCGGAACCCGCATCTTCAACATCAATGGCTGAGCATCACCATGCAATATTCGTCGAAGATGAGAATGCGCGTCATCCCGGTACTGCTGCGCCACTATCAGAAGCATGATACTCCGCCTGCGCATATAGCCCTGGGCTTTGCCGCTTATCTGCTCTTCATGCGGCCGGCCTCGCATCGTATCCAGGACGACAAGGCTGGTTATTATTCCGATCTGTGGCAGAAGTACCCGGCGCCCGAGGTCGCGACCAGCAGCCTCAAGGATAAGTCGCTATGGGGCGCGGATCTCAGCCAGCTGCACGGTTTCGAAGGCGCGGTCCGGCTTTATCTCGACGATCTCATCAACAAAGGGGCGGCAGCGACGATCGCGCCGCTCGCCAAAGCCGCCGGAGAGCGGCTTGCCCGATAGGACAATCATTAAACGTTTGCCGGGATGCGGTAAATTTTCCCAAAAGCGCATCGAAGGCAAACACCACTGAAAACTATGCTATAGTATGGAACAGAATGTCCTGAAAGTCCACCCCGCCGACAATGTGCTGGTGGCCCTGGCGCCTCTCGCGAAAGACGCCAAAGTGTCCTATGACGGCGAGGAATATACGATGCAGGAGATAATAAAGGCCAAACATAAGTTCGCGACCGCCGATCTCCGACCGGGAGACCCGATAATCATGTACGGGGTATTGGTGGGCAAGGCCCAGAGCCCCATAAAAAAGGGCGGTCTCATCAGCACCGCCAATGTGAAACATGCCGCCAATGACTTCACGATCGGCGAACGGAGAACGGATTGGAAAAAACCCGACACCAGCGCCTTTGCCGGCCGGACCTTCAACGGCTATCACCGTGCCGACGGCAGTGTAGGCACGGCCAATTATTGGGTGGTAGTGCCCATGGTATTCTGCGAGAACCGCAATCTCGACGTCCTCCAGCAGGCGCTGGTCACCGATCTCGGCTACGGCCGGAACCGGACCTATCAGCTGCAATCGCAACAGCTGGTCCATCTCTACAAGGCGGGCAAGACGGTGGAAGACATCCTCCGGACCGATCTGCAGGCCGATTATGAACACAATGCCAACCAGCGCCTCTTCCCTAACGTCGACGGCATCAAATTCCTGAACCATGACGGCGGTTGCGGCGGGACACGCGCGGATGCACAGGCGCTCTGCGGTCTGCTGGCGGGATATATCACGCATCCGAATGTGGCCGGAGCCACAGTGCTGAGCCTGGGTTGTCAGAACGCACAGGTATCGATATTGGAGGAGGAGATCAGGAAACGCAGCCCACAGTTCTCCAAACCGATGTACATTCTCGAACAGCAGAAGATCGGCACCGAATCCGCGTTCCTTTCGGAAGCTATTAAACAGACTTTCGCCGGTCTGATCCTCGCCAACAAGCTGGAACGCAAGCCGGCGCCGCTGAGCAAGCTCTGCATCGGCCTGGAATGCGGCGGATCCGACGGCTTTTCCGGCATCTCCGCCAACCCAGCTATCGGCTATACCTCCGATCTGCTGGTTGCAATGGGCGGCTCAGTGATCCTGTCCGAATTCCCCGAATTGTGCGGGGTTGAGCAGAATCTCAGCGACCGTTGTCTGGACAGGCCCACGGCCGAGCGCTTTTCGCATCTGATGCGCACGTACAATGAACGCGCAAAGGCCGTCGGCTCGGGGTTCGATATGAATCCGTCCCCCGGTAACATCCGCGATGGACTCATCACGGACGCGATCAAATCGGCCGGCGCCGCCAAAAAAGGCGGCACGTCGCCGGTGTCCGACGTACTCGATTATCCCGAAAAAGTGACCAAACCGGGTCTCAACCTGCTATGCACCCCGGGCAATGACGTCGAGTCCACGACCGCGGAAGTAGCATCGGGCGCAAATATCGTGCTGTTCACCACGGGTCTGGGCACCCCGACCGGAAACCCCGTGGCGCCCGTAGTAAAGATTGCGAGCAATACCGCGCTTTTCGAAAGGATGCGCGACATCATCGACATCAACACCGGCACCATCATCGAGGGAAAGGAGACGATCAAAGAGGCGGGCGAGCGCATCCTCGAATATGTCATCGGCGTGGCCAGCGGAGAGACCCAGGTCGCCGCGGTGCGGCATGTACAGGATGACTTCATTCCCTGGAAACGGGGAGTGTCGCTGTAACTTGCATCGTGGGCGTGCCGGAGGCCCGCTAAGCGATCTTCCGATAATTACGGACAGCCCACAGGTTCAGCAACACCCCGATCGAGAGCATCCAGAGCAACTCGTAACGGATATCGGAGAAACCGCTGCCTTTGAGCACCACCATCCGCATGATCTTGATGAAATGACTCGGCGGGAACGTTGCTACGATGGCCTGGGCCCAACCCGGCATGCTGTCGACCGCCGTGAATACACCGCTCATCATATTGAAGATATTGATGAAAAAGAACGACAGCGACATCGCCTGCATCTGCGTGCCCGAATAGGTGGCGATCAGCAGGCCGAGACCCAGCATGGACAGGAGATAGAGGATCAGCGACCCGTACAGGACCCAAAGACTTCCAAGTGGAATTACACCATACAGCGCCCATCCGACCAGCAGACCCATCGTGAATAAGACGACCCCCAATACCAGGAAAGGGATCATCTTGCCTGTGATGAAGATATATTTTTTGATGGGTGTCACATTGATCTGTTCGATGGTGCCGCTCTCCTTTTCCTGCACGATATTGAAGGCGGACTGCATGGCCACCATGGCGGTCACCAGCGTCACAAGGATGGCCGGCACCATATACAGCGGAAATTTCAAAAAGGGATTGTACCAGTTCGAGGAGGCTACCGATACCTGCGGCGCATCGCCTTGCACCGCCTCGACGGCCTTCATATCGACCCGCAGATCGGCGTTGAAATCGGTGATGATGCTGCGCAGATAGGCTCCGCCCAGGTTACCCTTGGTCCCGTCGATGGCATTGATAGCGATGTACAGCTGGTTGGCATTTTCGCGCACGAGATCGCGTTCGAAATGCGCGGGGATCTGCAGGGCCAGATCGGCCTTATCCTGCTCGACCATCTTCAGCGCCTGCGGATAGGATGAGGCATCGGCAGCCAGATGAAAGTACCCGGAAGAAGTGATCTTGGCGATCAGTCGCTGCGATGTGGGGGAGCGATCATAATCCGCTACGGCGATCTCTATGTTCTTAACGGAATAGTCGGCGGCCAGCGGCAGCAGGATCAGCTGGATCAGCGGGGCCAGCAGCAACGTCCGTATCAGCTGCCGGTTGCGCAGCAACTGCCGGAACTCCTTTTCGAGAAGAAAACGAAGAGTGGTCATTGCAATCTGATTTTAAAGTTGCGAAGGCTGATGGCGAACAACACGAAACACATCCCGCAAAGTATCAGCGTTTCTTTCCAGATGGAGGCAAAGCCGAGCCCTTTCAGCATCACCTGTTTGATGATGATGAAATACCATCGCGAGGGTACGAGGTTGGCCAACACCTGGAGAAAGACCGGCATATTCTCTATAGGGAACAAAAAACCCGTCAGCAGCATCGTTGGCAGCATCATCCCCATCAGGGATCCCATCATCGCCGCTTGTTGCGTTTTGGCGCTGATGGACAGCAGCAGCCCGATAGAAAGGCAGGTGAGGATGAACAGCACGCTGCAAAATACCAGCAGCCCCACGCTGCCCTTTACCGGCAGATCGAGAAAGACCGTGCTCAGCACCAGGATAATGACCAGGTTGACCACCGATATGATGAGGTTAGGCATCAGCTTGGCTATGATGATGGACACCGGTTTGAACGGCGAGACGAGCAGGATCTCCATCGTCCCCAGTTCCTTTTCGCGCACGATCGCGACCGAGGTCATCATCGTGCAGACCAGCATCAGCACCAGCGCCATGACGCCCGGCACGAAATTGGGCGCGCCCCGCAGTTCGGGGTTGTACATCATTTGCATCTGCGGGACGATCTGCAGCGGTTGTTGCGAATCCGCAGCCAGCTCGCTGTTGTAATCGGTGACGATCGATTCGAGATAATTGGTGATGGTCGTAGCCTGGTTGGGGTCCGATGCGTCGGCGATCACCTGTATTGTAGCCTTCCCCGTATGCATCAGGTCGTCCCCGAAATTCGCAGGGAAGATGACGGCCATCTTGATGTCCCCTTTTTTAAATGCGGACTGCAGCTGTTGCGCATCGGCCAGGCTTCGCCGGATGTCGAAATAATGACTGGCCTCGATCTTCCCGATCAGCCTGGTCGTCACCGCATCTTTGGAATAATCCACCAATGCAATGTTCGAATCCTTGATCTCGTTGGACAGGGCGAAACCGAAAAGCACGATCTGCGCGATCGGCAGGCCGAACAACATCAGCAACGTTTTCCGGTCCCGGAAGACGTGTAAGAATTCCTTTCGGATAAAGATGAGTAGTTGTCGCATGTTAGTCAGCTATTAGCGGCCGGAGGCCGCGTTAATCGTTTCGTTTTGCTTTACGGGCCAGTTCATAGAATACGTCCTCCATCGAGGCGCCCCCGAATTGCTTTTTCAGCGAGGCGGGGCTGTCGAGCGCCGCGATCACGCCGTCGACCATGATGGAAACCCGGTTGCAATATTCCGCCTCGTCCATATAGTGCGTGGTCACAAAGACCGTGACCCCTTTGTCGGCCGCCGCATAGATAAGGTCCCAGAACTGCCGGCGGGTCACCGGGTCCACGCCGCCGGTGGGCTCGTCAAGAAAGACGATCTCGGGATCATGGACGATCGATACCGAGAAAGCCAGCTTTTGTTTCCATCCCAACGGCAGCTGGCGTACCAGGGTCTTTGCTTCGCCCTGCAGCTGCAGCTCGTCCAGTAGCATCCGGGTCTTTTCCCGGATGGCCGGCAGCGACATCCCATAAATGCCGGCATAGAAACGGATGTTCTCGCTGACCGTGAGGTCGTCATAGAGCGAGAACTTCTGGCTCATGTAGCCGATGTTGCGTTTGATCTTTTCGGTTTGCGTATAGACATCGAAGCCGGCAATGGTCGCCTTTCCCGAAGAAGGTTTGAGCAGACCGCAAAGCATCCGCATCGCCGTGGTCTTCCCGGCCCCGTTTGCGCCCAGGAAGCCGAAGATCTCTCCCTTGTCGACTTTAAACGTCAGCTCGCTGGCGGCGACGAAGGAGCCGAAACGTTTGGTCAGTTTGTCCGTGGTGATCACCGTTGGCATGCTCAGTCCTTTAAAAGGTGAATAAAACAATCTTCAATACCCGGTTCGATCTTTTCCATTGATGCATCCCGAACGCCTTTCTCTGCCAGCCATGGCAGCAGCCGGGTGGCCGCACCCTCTTTGAATGTCACATGCAGCGAATCACCGAAGGCAAAACAGCTGTCCGTTCCCGGATACGCCCGTATTTCGCGCAAGAGCAAATGGGTATTGGCCGCCTGCGCCGCATACAGGTCCACCGGGAAGGCCCGGACGATACCTGCGGGCTCATCGATGGACAGGATGCTGCCTTTTTGTATCAATGCGATACGATCGCACCGGGTGGCCTCATCCATATAGGGTGTGGAGACGAGGATCGTGATCCCCTCCGCTTTTAGCCGCCCCAGCATGTCCCAGAACTCCTTGCGCGATACCACATCGACGCCCGTGGTAGGCTCATCGAGAAACAACACCGTGGGCTTATGGATCAGCGCGCAGCAAAGTGCAAGTTTCTGTTTCATACCTCCCGACAGCTTGCCCGCCCGCCTGTCCCTGAAGGGTTCAATCTGCTGATAGATATCCTTGATCAGACCGTAATTCTCCCGGATGGTCGTCCCGAATACGGTGGCGAAGAACTGCAGGTTCTCTTCGATGGTCAGGTCCTGGTAGAGACTGAACCGGCCCGGCATATATCCTACACTGCTGCGGATCTTTTCGAAATCTTTGAGAATGTCCAGCCCGTTCACCGAAGCCTGTCCGCTGTCGGGCAGCAGCAGGGTGGTAAGGATGCGGAAGATGGTTGTTTTACCCGCTCCGTCGGGACCGATGAGACCGAACATTTCGCCGCGTTTTATCTCGAAACTGACGTCCTTTACCGCCTGTATCTGTCCCTTGTTGTAGGTCTTGTTGATATGGTCCAGCGCGATCATGACTTAGAATTTTACTTCCCCGTACATGCCTAATTTCAGATAGCCGTCGTTGACGACGTGGATCTTGACCGCATAGACGAGATTGGCGCGTTCGTCCCTGGTCTGGATGGTCTTGGGTGTGAACTCCGATTTATCCGAAATCCAATACACGACGCCGGGATATTGCCGGTATTGATCCTTGCCCTGGTCCGAATAGACCTTTACCGCCTGTCCGAGCTTCACCTGCGTCAACTGCGAGCCGGTGATATACGCACGGAGCGTCAGCGTGTCCAGGTTGGCGATCTTGTACAACGACTTGCCGGTGGTAGTCATTTCTCCCTGCAGGGCGTAGCGGGTCAAAACCGTCCCCTTTATCGGGTTGATGATCCGCCCTTTATCGATCTGGTCCTGGATCTGCGCCGCCGATTTTTCCAACGGTCCCTGTTCGCTGTAAATGGTGCGGTTCTGGGTAGCGATAGTGGAGGCATCCAGTGAAATCTGCTGTTTGGAGACTGCAATCTGCTTTTGCAGCTGATCGATCGACGAATTGATATCGTCCAGCTGCTTTTGCGTGGCGGCGTCGGCCTTGAGCAGGTTTTCCGTACGTGTCTTTTCACGCTGCTGCTGTGCGAGCTGGGATTCCTGTACGGCGAGTTGTTTTTTTACGAGCTCGATTTGCGGCCGGGGATTGGTCGTTTTTTCCCGCAATGCGGCGATCGAGGCCTGGACCTGTTGTTTTTGCAGGATGGTGTTGGACATATCGATATTTCCGACCTGTTCGCCCCTGCTCAACGAGTCTCCTTCCCGCACGTTGAAGGAAAGCAGCTTGCCGTTTTGTTCGGCCGATACGATGACCTCGTCGGACTCGAATACGCCGGAGGCATCCGTTTCGATCTTGTGGCTGTTGCAGGCCGACGCCGCGAGGATAAGGCCGGTGATCAAAAAAGATAACTTTCTCATTTTATGTATTGTTTTATCAATTTCCCGACGTGGTTTTATAATTGAACTGCGCCATCAGCAATTGCATTTGGTGAATGGACCGGTCCTGTCGTGCTTCCGCCGTCGCATTGACATCGAGCAGGTAGTCGTTGGCATTGATCACGCCGTTCTCCAGCTGTGCGGCGGAGGCCTTGCTCACCGACTCGCGCAGATGCACGATCTCGTCATCCGTCGCGATGAGCTGACGGTATTTGCGGATATCCGACGATTCCTGGCGCATCGTCTGCGTTGTATTGAAGAGGAAGGTATTGCGCTGCGTCCTGACCATCTCCTTGTTGTTCGCACTGATCAGCCGGTCTTTTTTATACGTGTAGATGCCGCCGATGGTCCAGGTCAGCCGCAGCCCGGTCAGGTAATACGGGCTCCATTGCGTTGACAGGAAATTGACGGGATTGGGTTTGCCATAACCGCCCTGGAAAAAAGCGCTCAGCTGCGGGCTGAGATCCTTATGCGTCAGCCGCATTTGCTGGTCATAGGAGCGCAATTGGAGATCATAAGTCTGTAGTTCCGGCCGGCGGATCGAATCGGCCAGTGCCGGCGCATCGGGTTTGACCAGTACGACGTTGGAGTCTACCGGCTCATTGATAAATAACGCCAGTTGATCGGTATAGGCATCCTTTGAGGCCCTCAGCTCGATCGTGTGTTGTTCGGTCCTGAGCAGCTGCGCCTTCAGCTTGTCGACGCTGCTTCTGAAATCCGTGCCATTGGTGACCGCCGCCTGCACTTTATCGATGCCGGTGCGGATGTCACGGGCGGTCAGCTCGTTTTGCGCGATCTGGTCGTCGATTAGCAGCGCACCGAAAAAAAGGTTGTTGACCCGGTCTTTCAGGGCGTACAGATCGGTGTTCAGACCCGCTTCCTGGATGGCGGCATCGGTATTGCTGATCTCGCGCCGTTGCCTGTTGATGCCGAACCCGGTCAGCGTCTGGGATACTTCTCCATAGATCTTGTATTGATCCTTGGGTACCGCCGGGATGTTGATCTTATAGCCATTGATGGGCGGGATCTCTATATTGGTGACGGCCGATTGGTAGGTGCCGGTGCCGTTCACGTCCAGCTGTGGATAGTTCCCTTTGGCGATGTTGGAGATATTGTAATCGCGGGTTTGGCGGATCAGCTCGCGTTGTTTCGTCAGTGGATAGTTGGCTTCCGCAAGCTGGTAGCATTGTCCCAGCGTGAGCGTCTTTTTCTGGGCATGCGCGCCGCCTACCTCCAGCGCCGCCAGTAAGAGCAGCGTTATTTTCATTGGCGTCATAATTTAAAAATTTATTTTAATCATTTGATTAACATACATGCAAAAAAATATGCACGCAAAGAAAATCAGGGCCTGGCTTCCGCCGGCGCCGCCAACATCATCTTGATCCACATCGGCACCAGCCTCTTTCTCTCCTGCATATAGGCCGTGAATTCTTCGTCGCTGACATTGTTCACGCGTTGCAACAATGGGCGTGCCGCGAAAGGGAAAACGGTCAGACCAACCAGGTTCGTGATGAAGTGAAAGGGGTTGAGCCCGATCCTTCCCGCCTGGTGCGCGGCTTTCAGCTGCTGGAACAAATGGCTGCGGGCGGGCGCCAGCTCTTCCCTGATCTTCGTCGCCAGCTTCGACGGATTGCCTTTGATCTCGTTGAGGATGAACAGCGGCAAATCGGGAAACTGCGTCAGGAAATCGATATAGGCCGTCACCATCTTCTCGACACGCTGATCCATCGTCAGCTTGTCGTCGAGGAAATTGACCGAGAGACCCGTGATGAACTGCCGGAAATTCTCCATCATGATCAGGTCGAACAATTTCTGTTTGCTCCGGAAATAGTAGTTCAGCAACGCCAGGTTGAGTCCCGCTTCTTCGGCGATATCCCGGGTGCGCGTGGCGGCAAACCCTTTTTGTGTAAACAGCTTGCGTGCCGCCTCTTTGATCCGTTCCTCGGTAGAGGCCTCCCCGGACCCGCCGTCCCGGTGTGGCCCCGCGGTCTTCCCGGAGCTTTTCTTTCTGGCGCCTCGAGCCGCGTTTTTTGATCTGACAGCCTTTCCCATGCCCCAAAGATAAAGCGCATTTTTAGATTTAAACAATTTTTTTAATCAAATGATTAAAAAATTCGGGTAATAACTCATCACCGCATTGTCCTTCAGCAGTTTGTCACGTCTGAAAATCTCAAAAATCATCCCGGTAATTGACCTTCCCATTGGAAAGCGAGACATAATCGACGGAGCCCGTGCCTTTAAAATTGAAATCGATGCCGATGATCTTCGAATGCAGGATATGCCAGGGCACTGTATAGGCGAGGCGATCATTGACGAAGATCCGTGCATGCCCGCTATCCGATTCGATCCGCAACTTGACATACCGGGAGAAATCGACGCCGAAAGCCGAAAGGTCATCCCGTTTCCCGCTCGTATAGAAATAGGTGAAATAGAGATCGTCGTTGCCGATACATCCTTTGGCGCTCAGCGGCACCCAGATCGCGGTGCCTTCGCAGAGGAGATACACCATCGTGGCCTGGCAGACGGCGGAGCCTTCGGCATAGTCGTTCTTCAGCGACGTCTCGAAAACGAAATGGTCCGAATAGATCTCGCCGAAATCACGCACGTTGCAAAACCATACCGAAGGCGGGTTCGGTTGCATCGGGATATTCTTCTCCTGTATCCTGGCGACCGGCAGGCTCATCTTGCCGCCCGAGATAGCATCCTGTTGGGTGAAATAGACGGGCACCGGTTCATGATGCACGATCGGCACCCAGCCGTTGGTCTCGATCAGCAGATTGTGCGTCTTCACGACCTTCCCCTGTACCTGCAGCGTGGCATGAAAGAAATCCGGGTAATAGTACATGGAAGTATACTGGTGCCCATTCTTCGGCACCTTTACCCTCCGGGTCGAATCCCAGGATTGCTGGATAACGACCGAGTCTTCCGGTGCGCGGCTGGCGTCGTAATCGAAGACGACCGAATTGGGCACGCCTGTGGTAACGACTTTTTTGCTGCTGAAGGCGTAGTCCTGTGGCTGCGGTGAAGGCTGCTGACCATGGAGGAATAGCAGTACCAGCAAGATCACTGCCAGGGGAGCGCCCAGCCAGAGGATCTTTCGCGGAGGGCCGGTCCGGTGACTTGCAGGTTTCGTCTTAACCCCGTTTTCAGTGGCGGGGGTATTTGCGGTGGCGGGGGAATGTGCAGTGGCGGGGGCATTTGCGGTGGCGGGGGAATGCTTCACGCTGAAATCCCGCCAGCTGTCGTATCCCACGAATTGAACCAGGGTATTGAGGGTATGCGTATTGGGCAGGCTTTCATACCGCACTTTCCCCCAGATACGTTTTAAGGTGACATGGCTGATGGTGACCCCGGTCTGGTCGCGGATCATCTCGCTCAGCTGTAAAAAATCCTGGTTGCTCCATTGATCGCTGTCCCCCCAGCCGGTTTTTTTTTCGAACAGCCGTTTTACTTGTCGGATCAGGATCTCTTCCGTAGGCATGGCTAAAAGAATAAGAATGGATGTGCCATAAAATTAGGTGAGTTCGTCCTCCGGGCAGGTTTTGTACCAACTTGTACCAACATGTTTTGCTTGTGATTCGCTTTTTCCCTACCCGATCCCCAATTTTATACAAGGTAATACATTATATCTTCAAAAAGATGAATACGCTGACCAAGTTGGCTTGCCGCCTGTTTGTATTCGTCCTCCTGTCCGGGATCATGGTCCGGCCCGCCCGGGCGCAACGGCCGATCGTGCCCGCGGACCGTTTGCTGACAACCATCCCCTTCACCGTTCTCAATGGCGGGATAGTGCTGGGAAGAGTTCGGCTGGACAGCTTCCCCGATTCCCTGAATTTTATTTTCGACACGGGTTGCGGAGGCGTTTCGCTCGATTCGACGACGGCCGCCTACTACCATCTTAAACCAAGGACGAGCCCGCTCTTTGTGCGCGGTATCGCCGGCGAGATCCCGCAGCGCCTGCTGGAGCGAAGGAGCCTTGCCATCGGCGGTATCACGCTCGACAGCCTGACCCTGCAGGTCAGCGACTACGATCTGCTAAGCAGCGTCTATGGCATCAAGATCGATGGCATCCTGGGATACAGCTTTTATTCCCGCTATGTGGTACGTGTGGACTATGACAGTTCGAAAATGTACGTTTATACGAAAGGCCCGGTCCGGTATCCGAAAGGCGGCTACCTTTTGCATCCCCGGCTTTATGGCCTGCCGATGCTCGAGGGGCGGCTTGCCGATGCGCGGGATATCAGCGACCGCTTTTATTTTGACACCGGTGCAGGACTTTGTCTCCTTTTCTCATCCGACTTCACCTCCGACAGCGCCGTGTTCGGCCCCAAACGGAAAAAACCGCTTCCTACGCAGGGTGCGGGTCTCGGCGGCAAGGCCGATATGCAGCTGACCACGCTCCGGACGTTTGCACTCGGCCCCTTTCATTTCCGGAAAGTGCCGACCTACATATTCAACGACTCGTATGGCGTAACGAGCTACCCGCAACTGGGCGGCCTCATCGGGAACGATCTCCTGCGGCGTTTCAATCTGATCGTCAATTACGAACATGAGGAGATCTATATCCTTCCCAACTCTGCCTACCATCAACCGTTCGACTACAGCTATACCGGGCTTTCCATCGGGCTGATCGGTGGAAAGGTGATGGTCACCGATGTCATGGCGGGCTCTCCGGCCGAAAAGGCGGGTCTAAAAGAAGGAGATATTATCCTAATGATCAATGGCGACGCCAAACAAGATGTGCAAACGTATCAAAATCTGCTCCGGACCATCGGCCCAAAGGTGAAAGTCCTGGTCCGGCACAACAATGGCGAACTGGCCATGCTGCAAATGAAGGTGTGCAGCATTCTTTAGCCATTGCCGGTCAACGATCCCGCGTGGCACTATTCCCGCCGAGCCGCAGCTCGTATTTGCATTCGCTCAGCGACTTGCCGAATGCTACCGATATCTTTTCCTCCGTTAACCTGAACCCATATCGCATATATAGCGCGATCGCAGCGCGTTGTTCATTGGTCGTCCAGAGGAAAGCATGCCGGTAATTCCGCTCGCGCATGAAGGCGATGAACAGGTCCATCAGATGTTTGCCCAGGCCCCTGCCACGGTATTCCGGCAGCAGGATAAAATAACGCAACTGAAGGCTGTCGCCGCGATTAACCGTGCCGGCCCCTCTGCCCCCGGCATCCCGTCTTACCCCCGCGAGAAAGCCGACGATCCTTTCGCCGTGCTCGCACACCCAGACCCGGTCCTTCGCCGCATCATGCTGCAGACCGAATTCTCCCAGGCCTTTCAATACATAGCTTTCGAACCCGATGCCGTAACCATGTTCTTTGTCATATAGACGGCCATGCAGCCATGCCACATATCCAAGGTCTCCGGGTTTCAGCGTAGTGCGGATGGCGACTTTGCCTGGAATGGATGTCCCCGCCTGAATCAAGCCCTGGATGCCCTGCATATGACCCGCCAGCCTGAGACGTTGCTCTTTGTTCAGCGGCTGCAGCAGCCGGCTGACCTGCTGGTCGCTGGCATCATTCAGGGCGGCGAATACGCGTTGTCCTTTTCCCGAGAGCGACAACAACATGGCCCTTGCGTCATCCGGCGAGGGTTTCCGAATGATGAGCTTTGCTTCTCCCAGCTCTCGCAGCAGCCGGCTCAGGTAGCTCTTATCGATGTGGAGAACGGTCATCAATTGAGACGCCCTGATGGCGCCCCGCGCATTGATCTCAAAAAGAATGCGGGCTTCGGCGAGGGAGTACTCGCTGTCGGGCAGGTGTTTATTCAGGAGCCCGATGAGATCGGTATACCACCGATTGAAGGCGCGGACTTCACGAATGGAATGAGCAGACATATTTAGTGGACTTTGTCCACTAAATTACGAAAAGGCAGCAAGGCCGCGAAATTCGCCCGCTACATCAAAGATTTCCTTTTTTCATCTCGCTGACCGCAAAGTTCGCCGCCCTGGCCGTGAAGGCCATATAGAGGATCGACGGGCTCTGGTTGCCCGTGCTCGTCATACAGGCGCCGTCGGTAACGAAGACGTTCTTACAGCCATGTAATTGATTATGCCCGTTGAGCAGCGACGTTTTCGGATCCTTCCCCATCCGGCATCCGCCCATTTCATGAATGTCGCGCCCGGGGGCCCAATGGTTGTCGTGCTGCGTGATATTTTTTACGCCGATGGCATCGAGCATTTCGGCGCTTTGCGTCAGGAAGTCCTTCAGCAGCCGCTCGTCGTTATCGTCATAACCGACCTTCGTCACCAGCAGCGGGATACCCCATTGATCCTTTTGGGTTGGATGCAGGGTCACGGTATTGGTTTCCTTCGGCACCGTCTCGCCTTGCATGTAGATGTACATCCACCAGGGTCCAGGTTCGGAGAGTGCGGATTTGTAATCGGCGCCTATTTGCTGAGGCGCCGCGCTGCCGTCGGCCTGGCCGCGCCCCGAACCCATAAACGCCATGTAGCCACCCACGAAATCGGTATCCTGTTTTTTCAGATTGCGGAAATTGGCCATCATACACTCGGAAGGGCGGCGGCCATAATAGTATTTATCTTCAAATCCCCCCACGGTCCCGCCGAGCGAGCCGCGGTAATTCTGGAATGCCACATATTTGCCCAGCAGACCATTGTCATTTCCCAGTCCTTTCGGCCAGCGACGACCGGTGGAGTTCAGCAACACGAGGTTGCTGTTCAGGGCGGAGGCATTGAGGAAGATGACACGCGCAAAATACTCGGTCGCCTGTCTGGTGTTGGTGTCGATGATCCGAACGCCCGTAGCTTTTCCTTTCTGTTCGTCATAGATGATGGAATGGACGACAGAGAACGGCCGGATGGTCAGATTGCCTGTCCGCTGCGCCCATGGTAGGGTAGACGAGTTGCTGCTGAAATAGGCGCCGAACGGACAACCCCGCATACACATGTCGCGCGCCTGGCATTGCGCCCGTCCCTGCTGGAGATGGATATCCGATGGCTTCGTCAGCTGCGCCCAGCGCCCTGCGATCATGTACCGGCCGGGGCGCCATTCGCCGATCTTTTTTTGGAGATGTTTCTCCGCGCAATTCATATCGAAGGCCGGGAGATAATCTCCGTCCGGCATAGCCTCCAGACCGTCCCTGTTGCCGCAGATGCCCGAGAACCGTTCGACGTGCGAATACCAGGGAGCGATCTCATCATAGGTGATGGGCCATTCGATGCCATAGCCATAACGTGCCGGAGCGGTAAATTCATAATGACTCCAACGCGGACAGGCCCTTCCCCAAATGAGCGATTTGCCGCCTACCTGGTAGCCCCGGATCCAATCGAAAGGTTTATCCTGGACATAGGGATGATCCTTGTCTTTGATAAAGAAATGCGCGGTATCTTCTCCGAAACCCGCTGCCGTCGTGATCAATGGGTTCTCATCCACGAATTTCCGGGGCATTTCCTTCCGGTGAGGGAATTCCCAGGGCGCCATCGTGGCGGTGGGGTAGTCCTTGTTGTGAACGACGTTGCGTCCTCTTTCCAGCACCAGGGTCTTCAGGCCGAGCTCGCACAATTCTTTCGCTGCCCAGCCGCCGCTGATGCCCGATCCGATGACGATGGCGTCATAGGTATGTTGCTGACGATCATCTGGCATAGCTAACCGAAATTTTTTTAAAGTAAACAATATCGTTGTCGCTGTGATTTTGTATCCCGAACCAACCCGTGTTGGGACGCCGTCCCCGCTGCGGTTCGAAATCGAATTTGCGCGGCGGTACGGGATCGCCTTCCCGGTAATCGGTAACCTTTACGCCGTTGACATACACCAGGGTTCGCGGACCCTCAAGCGTAATGTCCATCGTATTCCATTCCGGCCCCGGCTTGCCGGGTTTAGCGAGAGGTTTGGTCAGGGAGTACAATGTTCCGGTGATATGATAGTCGTCCTCTTTGGACCTTTCGGGATGGTTGTCAATCTGGACTTCATATCCATAGTGCACGGGCATCCATTCTTCACGCGGTTCGACCGGTATGCGGATGAATACGCCGGAGTTGTCGTTTTCGTCCCTCATTTTATAAACGATATGAAAGGTGCAGTCAGAGAAGGGGCCGCCTGCCCAGTAGAGCAGTCCCATGCCGCCGTGTCCGCGCAAAAGACCGTTTTCGACGCTCATGCTGCCCGGACCGACGTGTTTCCAGCCCGTGAGATCTTTTCCGTTGAATAATTGCTGAACCCGTCGGGGAGGCGTGGGAGCCGCAGGCTTCGTTGTCCCGCCAGCGAAAACGGCCGGCAGGAACGTGGCCAGAAGAAGGAATTTGTAGTACATATGGCAGGCTTAGATTCTGAGGTACTAATATACCGAATCGGCAGCATACTGCGCTGGCATAAGATTTTTGGAAGACTTATCCTATAAAATAGTTCATATGAAGAAGAAGAAGAAACCCAACGAAATACGCGAAGATCGCCCCAACAGGGCCGAGATCCATCACGGCTCAACCACCCAGGGAGGGTCGGATTTTGGACAGGGATCGAACGATCTCGATAAACATGCGATCCAACAAGGCAGCGAGACAAACGAAGGCGCCAACTATGGCAACGAAAGAGGATGGGACAATGAGGCGCTTAGAAAAGAGGATATGAAGGACGTCGTGCCCAAAAAAAACGCTAAAAAGCTGCGTTCTGGTGAGTGACCGGATAAAGGACCGGGAAAAATTAGCCTGCAATTCCCGGTTCCGCTATTGTTTTTTCCGGAAGAATGATTTAACTTTATTTCGTTCACGCGCTGAAGCCGGGTTACCAGCTTTGGCCCCGTAAGGCCGTATGGCAGCCTGCTTCAATGATATGCCGCTCCAGCTAGTACTGGGGCGGTTTTTTTTTGAATTAGTCTTTTATTTACAGTTGACGACCTTGTTCAAGCGAATGTCTATGCATACCATCAAGATCAAGCGGATCTATGAACCGGCTGCCGAGGCCGATGGATACAGGGTGCTGGTGGACAGGCTCTGGCCGAGGGGCATCAAGAAAACTTCTGCGAATATACATCTATGGGAGAAGGAAGTGGCCCCTTCGCAACAACAGCACAACAACGCCGTGGTGTTGCAGGAGTACCTGGAGAAAGAGGGCAGCTGACGCAAGACGGCCGTGGGCCTGCTGTTAACGAAGTTTAACAGGAATTCTAATTTGGTTCTAATTCGATTCTAATCGCAGCGTACAAAATTTGGAGACTCCGAACGGCCGGAACCTGTAAAAATTCCAGGGCCATGAATTCTCCGGATATGAGCCAGCGTTGCCTTCTCCTGGTACTGGGCGACGAATATGCAAGACTCTTTTATTTCGACGCGTCCACTTTCTCCTGTCTCCGGTCCATCGAGGCGGATATCCATACCTATGAAACGGACGCGCCTTTGGCCGGTCCCCATCTCCGGCAGGACCGCAAAGAAGCCCTGCAGTATATTTTTTGTCATAAGATCGATGACGAGTTGTCGCTTCTCCTGAAAGAATACCCGGTGCCCGTCATTGTGACCGGTAAATGTGCGATGCTCATCCGGTTTTGCCGCTGGATCAGGAATGTAAAATACCGGCTGTCCTTCAGGAGCTGGCCTTTCTTCCTGCTGAAACCAGCCTGATCAATGCGGCTCCATGAGCAGGAAGGCGTTCCGAATAATGCTCCAGAAAATCGCCGGTGCCGGACCTTTTCCAGAGATCGCGCACATGCACTTTCCCCTTCAACCCTAAAGAGGAGAATTCGACGCGGACCTCCTGAGCCGTATCGCCGATGTTGAACAATGCGACAAAAAACGATTTGTCGCTGCCCGTCGCCGGCGCATCCGAGACCCATACCATCCGGCCCTCCTTTTTGTACAGTTGACGAGGGGATCCTCCCGATTGGTCTACTGCCGTAACTTCGGGGTTGGTCTCCAGCCTTTCTTCCAGGGCCCGGTTATCGGGCAGGTTGCCGCCGAGCATCAGCGGGGAGCGAAAGATGCACCAAAACGTCATGTGCGTCCGAAGCTCGTCTTCCGTAAACCGGCTATAACGCTCGGGCCCAACCGGGCCACGCAGCGAGATCTTTCCTATCTGCATCATGTCGCAATCCGGCCAGTGGCCGCCGCCGCCGATGCCCTGCCACGCGGCGGCATAGTCGAACATCTTCAGCATCTCCTTCCAGCTGTCCCAGAAATCATCCGCCATCCTCCACATATCTGCATACTTTCGCACATGTGCGGAGTCCCGTAAAGGCGTTTCCCCGGGTGAAATGCTGAGGACGATGGGTCTGCCGCAGGCCTCGATGGCCTTTCGGTATCCTTCGATCTCTGCCGCACGATAAGGTCGCGCGATGTCATCCACCTTGATGAGATCGACCCCCCACTCCGCGTACAACCGGAGCAGCGAGTTGAGGTATTCCTGCGCTCCGGGTTTGTTCATATCCAGCCCATACATGTGGTTCATCCAGGGGCAGGTGGAGCCGGTATCGGCCACCTGGCCGGCCGTGATACCCCCGGCTCCGAAGACCGGCGAGTGCGCCCACACAGCCTGACGGGGAATGCCGCGCATGACATGGATACCGAATTTCAAGCCGAGCGAATGGATATAGGCGGCCAGCGGGCCAAAGCCTTTTCCGCCGAATGCGGATGGGAACTTGTGCAGGTTGGGCGTCAGTCTTCCCCATCGATCCATTTCGAGCCACGGGATATACGAGCCGTCATACAAACGCGACTGGAAAGGGTTGCCGATACGGCTGCCCGGCGGGTTGTCATACGCCCAAAGGAAATCGACCACCACATATTTCCAGCCGAATGGTTTCAGGTGCTGTGCCATATAACCGGCATTGGCCTTCACCTCGTCCTCATGCACCGCCGAACCGAAACAGTTGTAGCTGTTCCACCCCATCGGTGGCGCCGCTGGCTGCGCCCGGCCCGTACCGGCAGTAAAAAAAAGAGTTAGGATGATCGGCAGCTTTCTCATACCAATGAATTAATTTGTTCAAAGATGTCGATTAATTTTTATTATTTTCAGAAAACGCCACACGAATGAAAGAAGCAGTTTTCACCAAACGAAGCCCCGCCCCGATCGGCCCCTTTTCCCAGGGCATCAAGGCACAGGGCGTCACTTTGTATGTTTCCGGGAGCATCGGTATGCAGGACGGCCAGTTGGTACGCGGCGGTATAAAAGGCCAGACCGTCCAGGCACTCGACAATATAAAGGCCGTTCTCGATGCGGCCGGTTATGGATTTGCGAACGTCGTCAAGGTCAACGTCTATCTGCAGGACATGAATGATTTCGCAGCCATGAATGACATCTATGCAAACTATTTCCCGTCCCCCGAACCCGCCCGCACGACCGTCCAGGTAAGCAGATTGCCGAAAGATGCACTGGTGGAGATCGATTTGGTGGCGGTGAAATAAAGATAAAGAGATAAAAGTCCGGCATGGCCTGCTGGCACAGGCTTTGAGGCCGCATGTCCTATGAACTCATCCCCTTCAACACTTCGTACGCCTTCGGTCGGGACGCCGCCGGATGGGCTGGTCGATCCCACGACAAAATATCCGGGACCTCCGTTTGAACCGCAGCCGCAGCCATGGCCCGGTCTCGCCGGCAAGATGGATCCAAGACCGGATCATGGGGAGACCACCTATCGTGGTTCCGGTCGATTGACGGGACGGAAGGCATTGATCACCGGCGGCGATTCCGGGATGGGCCGCGCCGCGGCCATTGCCTATGCGCGTGAAGGCGCGGATGTGGCGATCAATTATTATCCCACCGAAGAGCCCGACGCCCGTGAGGTGATCGCGCTCATCGAAAAAGAAGGGCGAAAGGCTGTTGCCATCCCCGGTGATCTGCGCGATGAATCATTCTGCAGACAACTGGTAGACCGGGCCGTGCGCGAACTCGGCGGAATAGACATACTCGTCAACAATGCGGCCAGACAACAATCCCGCGCCTCCATCCTCGACCTATCGAACGATGATTTCGATGCGACCATGAAAACGAACATCTATGCGCCCTTCTGGATCATCAAAGCGGCGCTGCCGCATATGAAACCCGGTTCGGTCATCATCGGTACGACCTCGGAGCAGGCCTATGATCCGTCACCGGATCTCTATGACTATGCGCAGACAAAGGCAGCGACGATGAATTACGTGAAGTCGCTGGCAAAACAGCTGGGACCGAAAGGTATCCGCGTGAATGGCGTCGCGCCGGGTCCCATCTGGACACCCCTGCAGGTCAGCGGTGGTTCTACCATGGAAAAGCTGAAAAACTTCGGTGGTCAGACCCCACTCGGCCGCCCCGGGCAACCAGCAGAGCTGGCATCTATATATGTGCAGCTCGCTTCAAACAGCGGCAGCTATGCCAATGGACAGGTCTATGGTTCAGCAGGCGGTTCGGGTCAGCCGTAACGGCGGGTGCGTGGCATAATTTTTCCGGGGATAAGGCAAAAATATTTTATTATGCCAACTGCAGTTCAATCATCACCGACAACAGCGCAGCATTCGCGCTTACGCCAGTTTTTCATCGACCAATTACAGGACATCTACTGGGCTGAGAAAAAGCTTGTCAAGACCTTGCCCAAGCTTTCCGAGGCCGCGCATTCCGAAGCGCTGAAGCTCGCTTTCGATCAACATCTGAAAGAGACGGAAAACCACGTTACGCGTATCGAACAAGCCTTTTCGCTGATGCGGGAAAAATCGGATGCCACGGAATGTCATGCAATGAAAGGCATCGTAAAGGAAGGCGAGGACATCATCGACGAGACGGAAGACAAGACGGCCCAACGCGATGTAGGTCTGATCTTCGCAGGTCAGAAGGCGGAACACTATGAGATCGCCACGTACGGCGCGCTGATCGAGCTGGCCAGGGAAATGGGCCAGATGCAAGTAGCGGGTTTGCTGTCGGAAACGCTCAGTGAAGAAAAGGCTGCCGATCAGAAGCTGACCAGTCTTGCCGTGGGAGGGATCAATAAAGAGGCTATGGCAGAAGCGGCGGATTAGGATTATGAACATGCCTTATTAGCGCAGGGCAGGTTCTGAAAGCCGGAGAGTTCGTCCGAAAGGCGGACTCTCTCTCTTTCCGGTGTGGCATATTTTCCGGATGGGAAAAAATTGGGACATTATGCAGCAATATAAAGACAGGGTTGTGGTCATTACCGGCGCGAGCGGAGGGGTAGGGCGCGCGACCGCGCATGCCTTTGCAGTGGAAGGCGCGAAAATAGTTTTGGTCGCCCGTGGACGCGAGCAACTGGCCGTTACGCAACAGGAAGTGGAGGCGCTTGGCGCACGCGCGCTCGTCATGCCCGCCGATGTGGCGGATGCCGCACAAATGGAGGCAGTGGCGGAACAAACGGAGTCGATCTTCGGCCCTATCGATATTTGGGTGAACAATGCCATGGTCAGCGTTTTCGCGCCTATCAGGGAGATCAGTCCGGAAGAATTCCGCCGGGTGACCGAGGTGACGTATCTCGGGCAGGTATATGGCGCCATGGCCGCCCTTCGCCGGATGCTGCCGCGCGATCGCGGGTCGATCGTATTTGTCGGTTCGGCACTGGCTTATCGCGGCATCCCGCTCCAATCGGCCTATTGCGGCGCCAAACACGGGATCGAAGGTTTTTATGATTCGCTGCGTTGCGAGCTGCTCCATGACAAGAGCAATATTCGCACCTGTATGGTGCAGCTGCCCGCGATGAATACGACACAATTCGGCTGGGTGCTCAACCGGATGCCGCGAAAGCCCCGTCCCATGGGAAAGATCTATCAACCGGAAGTCGCGGCCCGCGCTATCCTGTATGCGGCCGCACACAACCGTCGCACGATCTGGGTAGGCTCCACTACCTGGAAAGCGATCCTTGGGAACAAGATCTCTCCTACAGCAGGCGATCACGTCCTGGCGCGCGAGGGGTATAAAGGCCAGCAGACGTCCGAACCGGTGTCACCCGACAGGGTGAACAATGTATGGGAACCCGTGGAAGAAGACAGGGGCACGCATGGCGGTTTTTCCGCAATGTCGACCAACCATAGTCTTACGCTCTGGGCGGCGATGCATCGCGGTCTATTGGTACTGGGGACGGGCATCGCCGCTCTTTCGACGACGCTGTTGCTCCGGCGAGTCAGAAAATAGCTGTCGCGGCTCAGACTTCCACCCTGAAATCCTTTCCTTCCCAACGCCCCGACTCTTTCCATTTGAAGGTAAAGACCACGCTGCCGTGGGACGGCAACGGCAGATCGGCGTAATAGATGCCAAGCCCGCTGTCCGCGGTCTTCGCCTCATTCGTGGTGGTCCATCCATCGGCGCTCCAGCGAATACATGCCGCGGCAAACAGCTCCAGCCGCAAATGCGTCTTCGATACATCGCCGCCCGTTCCATCCGGCCTGGCGGCTGAACCATTCCGTGCGACCCTGCCCATCAACGGCCGGTCGAATCGCCAGATCAGCAAATGAGAATGATGACCACCTTTCGAATATCTTTTTGCCGTATGCGCAGGCATATCGAACACTTTTTCGCGATGCAGCGACACCGCAAGCTTGATATATTCCGCCTGCGTCCAGGTCAACGGCATCGCCGATCCCGTGTACCGCCCTTTGAAAAGCCCCTTTTCGGGAATATCTTCCCCGTCCCAGACCTGTTCCGGCAGCAGCCCGTTCCAGCTGAACCCTTCCATGGCCTTGAACAGTTCTTTTGCCCGTCCGATATTTCCGGCCGCGATCTCGTAATGCGCGCGTTCCCCGGTCAAGAGAGGCCAGCAACGACCCTTGCCGATGCCCGCGAAGGGATGCCCGGCATCATCCTCGCCATACGCATCGCCGGTGAAACGCCGCCAGCAGGAGCCGCCGGGAAGCTCGCTCTTCAACTGGGCATCGATGACACGGATCGTATCGAGAATCCGCGGATCGTCGGGCCGGCGCAATCCGAATCGAACTAACGCCAGCGAATCCACGCTGACCACGTCGCCGAGGGACAGTTCGCCTTCACTGCCAGGGTGATGATGGATCCTGACGCGGCGGTCTTTCACCTCTTCCAACGGCGCATAGAACGGATTGATCCGGACGTAGTACCCTTCGACGTCGTTTCGTTTGGCCGTCTCCGTTCCCCGGACATAGGTCCATTCCTCGATCTGTTCATTCCAGACATCGGCCGTCTCTCGGCAGAACTGTGCCGGCCCGGTCTCACCGGAATCGTCCAACATGGCTGCGGCCGCCAGCAGCGCGGCAATCTGCGTAGCCAGCGTGAAAGGCGAAAGACCGGATTGCTGTTCCCACCGGTCCTGCTGCGTGAAAGGCCCCCAATGCAACAGGAAGCTTACTGCCTTCCGTACTCCCGGCAGCAAACGGGCCCAGCGTGCCTTGTCGAGCAGACCACGGGAAAAGCAGGAATCGACCAGCAGCAACGGCAGCGCCACCTGGTCCATCTGCAAACCCTCCAGACAGGGCCGGCCGTCCAGCCATTGGTTCTGGCTCCATCTGCCATCGGCTTCCTGTGTCGCAAAAAGATAGTTCAGGATGCGCAGGACATCGCGTTCGGTGTTGAGTGCAAGGAAACCCCAGGCGCTTTCCACAAGGTCCCTCGGCCAAACGAGATGATAGCCCAGCCCGTCGTTGACGCCTTTTGCATCGCCCCAGGGTATAGACAGACTGGCGATGATGCCGCCGGGATAACGCCTGCTCTCGCTGATACGCAATACCGAAGCGCTTTCCTTGAGGTATCTGCCTTTTGGATGCCCCTTCATTCCCGCCCGGAGGCTCCGGTGCCATGCCTTCCATTCCGACATGTATTGCTCTTTGGCGATCCCGAACCCGTCCAACAGCGACGATCTCGCCTGGTGTGCGGCATCATCCGGTTGACGACCGAAACCGATCGCGAGCACGAATTCGGATCCATCGGGTTCTGCGCATAGCTGCACATGCCCCTTGCCGGCATAGCTGTATTGGCGTGTCAACTGATGATGATCATGCACATCAGCATATCCGTCGGACACGCCGATAAAACCAACCGTTCGTTTGCGCCATCCGCAACTGCAAGCCATGGCCAGCGTCAGACCGCCACCCGTGGCGAAGAGCATCGGGATACCCATATAATCGTCCACCCAGGCTTCATTTTCCGATCCGTTGTTATGCAGGTGAGGAGTGAGGAAGACATAAAGCGAAAGGAGTGCGCTCTTTTTCATACGCCGGAACTTCACCTGTTGCAGGGCGCAATTCCGCAATGGATCGATAATGATCGTCTTTTCCAGCCGGTAGTGATCCTGGCAACACTGGTTTTCGAGAAGCCATGCAGGCACCCCCGTCGCCAGCGCCCGCTGCTTCCGGTGGGTATGGATCCTTTCATCGGAGAACCACCGGACACCGTCGCTGACGATAAAACCGCATTCGCGGATACATGCGATGTCCTCCCTGGGATAATATACTTCGTTGAGTACGCCCTTGCCGAGCGTGAAGCTGACTTCCGATCCGGGGTTGAGAGCGCGGCCGATGCCTGTCTTGGCGCCCGTCGTCCAGTTTGAAAATTGCCCCGGGGCGCCCGGGGCAGGGTTGCTGTATTGATCCATATGCATCAGTCTTTCTGTTGACTGATCTCTTTTTTGGGTTCGGCAGTGGCGATCAACGAGGTCTGTCCCTGGTGCAGCGCAAGCTGCAGTACCTCGGCGGTGTGCAAGGGCTTCCGATCCGTCTGCTGGATGATCTGCTCGCGGCAGCTGAAACCGTCTGCGATGATAAAAGCATCCCGTGAAGCGGCCCGCACGGCAGGCAGCAAAACCAGCTCGCCGGCCTGAACGCTCACATCGTAATGAGTGCCATTTTCATAACCGAAGGAACCTGCCATTCCGCAACAACCCGAATCGATGATCTTGAAATTCAATTTCATTTTTTTGAACAGGTCTTTTTCCGCGTCCATCTTCATGATGGCCTTCTGATGACAATGGCCGTGGACCAGCGCTTCATGGACGATCTCCGGCGGCCGGAATTGCGGGGCTTTTTTCTGCAGGAACTCCGCCAGCGTGAAGGTCTGCGTCTTCAGCCGCAGTGCATCCTTATCGGTCGGAAAAAGGTTGGTCAGTTCGTCACGGAATACGGCTACACAGCTGGGTTCCAATCCTACTACCGGGGTTCCGTTCCGGATGTCTTCCCGAAGGGTATTCAGTATTTTTCGCAAAAGCTTTTTGGCGGTTTTGAGCATACCATAGTCGTACAGGGGTCTTCCGCAGCAAAGCGATGCGCCCGGAACCGCAACGGTGAATCCGGCGGCTTCCAGTACGGTGACGGCGGCCTTCAGTGTTTCCGGGAAAAAATTATTGTTGAACGTGTCCGCCCATAGGATGACACGCGGCCGTTCCCCGGGTTGCAGCCGGTCTCCCAAGGGCCGGTAGTAGGCCGGTCCGCGACGGCGTGCGAACCATTTTTTGAATGTCTGCGTGGCAAAGGCCGGTATCTTACGTTGCGGAGCCACGCCCATGATCCATTTCCCGATCCGCGAGAGCCCGCGCGTCTGGGTAAAGAAGTTGGCAACACGCGGCGCCACCGATGCTATTCTCCCCCACCAATAGATGAGACCCATGGCATAGGCGGTGCGCGGCCGGAGTCTTCCTTTATAATAATGAGAAAGGAATTCCGCTTTATAGGTAGCCATGTCGACGTTCACCGGGCAGTCGCCTTTGCAGCCTTTACAAGACAGACAGAGGTCGAGTGCGTTCTTTACGTTCTTGTCCTTCCAGCCGCTGACCACATCACCCTGCAGCATCTCGAACAACAGGCGGGCGCGGCCGCGGGTCGAATGCTCTTCTTCCTGGGTGACCCGGTAGCTGGGACACATCGTCCCTTCGCTGTTCCGCCGGCACTCCCCGATACCCACGCAACGCAATGCAGCGCGGCTGAATCGCCCGATGTCGTCGGGATATTGAAAATGGGTAACCGGTTCCCGGGGCTGGTATTGCGCACCAGTCCGCAGATTGCGCAGCTGACCATATGGTTGGGTGATCTTGCCGGGATTCATTCGCCCGTCGGGATCCCAGATCTCCTTGAATTCACGGAACGCCCCGACCAGCTCCGGACCATACATGATCTCCAGCAGATCGGCCTTGGATTGTCCGTCGCCATGTTCGCCCGAGATGCTTCCGCCGAAACTGACCACGAGATGGGCGGCCTCTTCGGTAAATCGTCGGTACTCGTCGAGACCTTCCGGCGTCTGCAGGTCGAATGGTATGCGGCAATGCACACAACCCTGTCCGAAATGTCCGTATAGAGGGATGTGCCAGCCGTATTTACTAAAAAGCTTACGCAGCGCAACCAGGTAATCGCCCAGCTTTTCAGGCGGCACGGCGGAGTCTTCCCATCCTTCTTCGGTGATCGGGTCACCCGGCACCCAGGCGGTCGCGCCCAATCCCGACTCTCGTATCTTCCAGAGCAACTCCTCCTGTGCGGGGTCGTCGAAAAGATTCATCTCCGGCGGATCTTTTCTTGCCTTCAGCCTGGCCATCATCGCACGGGCCAATGCATCCGTTTCCGTTTTGCTGTCTCCTCCGAACTCCACGAGGAGCCACGCGTTTCCGCCCGGCAGTAATGTCAGATGCTCGGTATGATAGCCTTTCCGCTGCATATTCTGTATCAGGAGGTCGTCGATGCCCTCCAGACCGATCGGTTTGAAGGCGAGTATCTCCATGACGTGTTTGCCGCTGTCATAGAGATCGGGATAGCCCAGCACCACCAGTGTCCTCGCACGCGGTGTCGGCATCAGCTTCAGCGTCGCACTCAGGATAGTCACGCAGGTACTCTCGCTTCCCACTAGTGCCGCCGCAACGTTGAAACCCCTCTCCGGCAGCAGGTCTGGCAAATTGTACCCTGACACCCGCCTTGGGATATCCGGGAAACGCTGCCGTATCAGGTCGGCATATTTATCGACCAGCTTTTTCAGTTTTGTATAGATGTCCGCCTTCCGGCCGCCTCCCGCCACGATGCGCGCAAATTCTGCATCGGATGTCGGACCCACCGTCATCTTTATCCCGTCATAGGTCAGCACGGTCATCGTCGTCAGGTTGTGTTCCATCTTCGCCCCATACCCATAATTGGCGGACATGATCGAATGGACCCCGCAGGAGTTGTTACCCAGCATCCCGCCGATGGTGCAGTGATTGTGTGTGGATGGGTCGGGTCCGAATGTCAGACCGTAATGCTCCGTGTAGGCCTTCATGTGGTCGAGCACGATGCCCGGCTGTACGGTAACGGTCTTTCCTTCCTTATCGAGAACGAGCACCCGGTTGTAATATTTGGAAAGATCCATGACGACGGCCACATTGCAGGTCTGACCTGCGAGGCTCGTACCTCCGCCGCGGCTGAGGACGGGCGCTTTAAATCGCCGGCAAATGGCAATGACCTCTTCGATATCGCGCTCGGTCCTGGGTATGACCACTCCGATCGGTATCTGCCTGTAATTGCCCGAGTCGGTGGAATAGGTGGCCTTGCTGCCTGCATCGAACCGCACTTCTCCAGAAATGGCCGTCCTGAGCTCGTTTTCAAGCGCCACGGGATCGACGCCTTCCGACTGCGGGGTGATGTAACGGGTGTCGTAAAACCGGTTGTTGTGGAAGAGTTCGTACTTATTGTGGCTATGCATGTGCGGGCGGTAAGAAGTTCTTTCCTTATCCATGTGCCTCAGTTTAAACGTGTACCATTGATTATGGAAATATTATGCCATTGGGCCACTGCGCAGCCGGATAAGCCCCGCGCGCTATGCGCAACGATAGACCTCCGCCTCGCTGTCGCGAAAGGTCAGTCCGAGCCCCGGCCGGCTGAGATCGGGATAGATCACTCCGTCCCGGGGCACTGCGGCTCCGTCGAAGAGCAGCCGCTCGATCCGCACATGATCATAGAAATATTCCCCAATGGAAAAAAAGGCCAATGCCAGCGCCGCATGCAGATGCGCCGATGGTGCGCAATGCGAGGACAACGGGACATGCCAGGCTTCGCACAAATGTCCGGCCTTGAGAAAGCCCGTAATTCCGCCGCAACGCGTGGCGTCGGCCTGCAGCACATCTACTGCCCGCGCTTCGAGCAGATCGCGGAAATCGGTAAGCGTGTATCCGTACTCACCCGCCACGATCCGCATCCCGCCGCCCAATCGCTGACGGATGAGATGCAACTGCTCGCGAAATTGCGCCGGAACCGGCTCTTCGAGCCAGTCGACCCCATACCGGGAGAACAGTTGCGCCTGATCAAGCGCTTCGCTGACGGTATACGCGCCATTGGCGTCTACAAAAAGCGCCGTCTTCTCGCCGATGGCATCCCTGGCAACGCCCACGCGGGTCCTGTCCGCTTCCATATCCCTGCCCACCTTTATCTTGACCGAACCGATCCCTTGTTCGGCCCATCCCTGCAGTTGCTGCCGGAGCTCGTTGTCCGTATAGGAAGTGAAGCCGCCGCTGCCGTAAATAAGCATGGACTCGTGTTCCTGACCAAGCAAACGGCATAATGGCAATCCCAGCAAGCGGGCCTTCAGATCCCATAGGGCCATATCGACCGCCGATACCGCCATCATTGCGAGACCCGCCTGGCCGTTGTTGCGGATCTGCCGTATCATGGCCGTCTGGATGGCCATGACATCCATAACTGTCCTGTCCATTATCGCAGGCGTGAGAAGCGACTGGATCACGTCGACTATCGCGACATGTCCATACGTATACCCCAGACCGTCCCGGTCCGAAGATCTTACTTTCACTACGATGATCGTAGTTTCCTGCCATTCCAACGTACCATCGGACTCCGGGCGATCGGTCGGTATCGTATAAGCGCTTACCTGCACTTCCGATATACGGTGATCGGTTTTTTTTTCGTTGCCCGGTCTAACCAGCGTGTTCATACATCATTATTTTTTTTTCGCGCCTGATCTTTTTGCGGCCGACTTCCTGGGCGCCGATCTCTTCGAGGACGATTTCCTGGAACCTGACTTCTTCGATGCCGATTTCTTCGACGCCGATTTCTTTTTCGGGACCTTAGCGCCTTCCTTACGGGCTTCCGAGAGGCCGATCGCGATAGCCTGCTTCCGGCTGGTCACTTTCTTGCCGCTGCGCCCGCTCTTCAGCTGCCCGTGTTTTTTTTCATGCATGGCCTTTTTGACCTTGTTCTGCGATTTTTTTGAGTATTTAGCCATAGTCTAAGTGGTTTTATCTATCAGTATACCGGCTCATGAATGACCGGCTCAGGAATGATGAGGCAGGAAATTCTCTATTACTTCCTTGTAGGTCTCCTTGATCATATCCCAGGCATTGACATCGCCCTTCAGGATCGACGAGGTAAAATCCTTCGCCTGTTTGATCGTGATATGCGGGGGCAAAGGCGGTACGTTGGGGTCGCTCACCAGGTCCAGCACGACGGGCCGCTGCGCCGACAACGCTGTTTTCAGGGCCGGGCCGATCTCCTCTTCCTTTTCGACACGGATGCCTTCCAGGCCGAGCAGCTGGGCATAAGCGGCATAATTGATCTCGGGGACGTCCTGCGATGCCTCGAATTTTGGGTCGCCCGACATGACGCGTTGTTCCCAGGTGACCATATTGAGATCCTGGTTGTTCAAGACCACGATCATCAGGCGCGGGTCGGGCCAGCGTTTGTAGTATTTGGCGATCGTGATCAGTTCGTTGATGCCCATCATCTGCATCGCTCCGTCACCGACCATCGCAATGGGCATTCGATCGGGAAAAGCGAATTTTGCGGCGATGGCATAGGGCACGCCCGGACACATGGTGGCCAGATTACCCGATAAGGAGGCCTTCATTCCCTTGCGGATCTTCAGATCCATGGCAAACCAGGTGGCGATCGAGCCCGAGTCGGATGTCAGGATACAACGGTCCGGCAGGAGAGGGGACAGTTCCCAGAAAAAACGTTGGGGGTTGATGGGATTGGCGCTCTTCATGGCGCGGGCTTCCAGGACCTTCCACCATCGGTTGATCTCCGATTCGATCTTCTCCCGCCAGCTGCGGTCCTGTTTCCTGGCCAGCAAGGGCAGCAACGCCCGGAGCGTCCTGCGGCTGTCTCCCTGGAGGTTCACGTCGGTGGGATAGCGAAGCCCCAGCATCCGTCCGTCGATGTCGATCTGCACGGCCCTGACCTTTCCTTCTTTCGGCAGGAATTCGGAATAGGGGAAGCTGGTGCCGACCATCAGCAGGGTGTCGCATTCCATCATCAGATCGTAGCTTGGTTTCGTTCCCAACAGCCCGATGCTGCCGGTCACAAAAGGAAGATCATCCGGCAGGACGGCCTTGCCCAGCAAGGCCTTGGCAACCCCCGCGCCGAGCGCCTCGGCGACCTCGATCACTTCATCGGCTGCACCTGCCGCTCCCGCGCCAACGAGGATAGCGACTTTCTTGCCCTCATTCAAAATATCGGCTGCCAGCTGCAGATCGGAGAACGAGGGAACGATCTCCGGGCGCGTATAGCTGATCCCGGTATGAACGGTTCCATGGAGATGGGGGGGCTCGGCATAATCGAGCTCCTGTACGTCATTGGGAAGGATCACACAGGTTACGGTCCGGTTGGTCCGCGCAATACGGATCGCCCTGTCGATGAGATGACGGGCCTGCGACGGTTCGGTACAGGTATGGACATATTCATGCGCGACGTCCTTATATAAACATTGCAGATCGACCTCCTGCTGATAGTCGCCTCCCATCGACATCCGGGCCTGCTGACCTACTATGGCGACCACCGGCTGATGATCCATCTTTGCGTCGTACAGACCATTCAACAGGTGGATAGCACCCGGCCCCGAAGTGGCCATACATACTCCCACTTCACCGGTGAATTTGGCATGCGCGCAGGCCATAAAGGCAGCCATCTCTTCATGCCGCGTCTGGATGAAATCTATCTTGTCCTTTGCGCGGTTGAGCGCGCCCATGACGCCGTTGATCCCATCCCCCGGATAACCATAGATCCGCCGGATACCCCAGGAGACCAATCGTTCTACAACAAAATCGCTGACTAGCTGACTCATAATGATCGGTTTCCCATAAGCATGCAAAGGCCATACCCATGGGCACGATTCTGGCAGTCGTATGCACATAAGGATGTCAAACCATAAAAATGCCGCGACAAAAAAACAGACCGGTTAGGGACGTGGATCTCAGCGGATCGCCGCGGTCGGGCATGCCCGCGCATGTCTCCCCGATGCTCGCGACGCTGGTCGAGCGGCCACCCGATGAAAAAGGCTGGATCTACGAGGTCAAATGGGACGGCTACCGCGCTATCGCGCATTGCAACCGCTCGAAGGTCGGACTGTTCTCCCGCAACAATAAATCTTTCAACGATAAATTCTATCCTATCCATGGCGCGCTGGCCGGTCTGAAACTTCGGGCCGTCCTCGATGGAGAGATCACTGCCCTGGAGCCTTCCGGCGCCTCCAGCTTCGGTACTCTGCAGGGGTGGCGGAGCGAGGCAGATGGGGAGCTGGTCTATTATGTCTTCGACGTATTGTGGCTCGATGGCCACGATCTCATGAATTGGCCGCTCGCCCGACGCCGCAGCCTGCTGAAAAGCATCCTGCCCCCAAACGGACCTATCCGCGAATCTCCTTCATTCGAAACCTCGGCCGACGAATTCCTGGCTGCGGCAAAGAAGATGCACCTGGAAGGTATCATCGCCAAACGCAGCGACAGCATTTACCGGCCCGGCGACCGCAGCCGCGACTGGCTGAAAATAAAGATCAAGCGGCGCCAGGAAGTAGTCATCGGCGGGTTTACGAAGAACGATGATTCCCCGAAACAGTTCAGCGCCTTGCTCATCGGTGTCTATGAAAAGGGAAAATTACATTACACCGGAAAAGTAGGCACGGGGTTCAACGATCGGCTGCAGGGCGAGTTGATGAAGAAATTCCGGCCGCTGCTCGTCAAACGATCGCCGTTCACCATCACTCCCGACGTGAACGAGCCTTCGCGGTTCAGACCCCATCCGCCGCATGCGGAAGCTTTCTGGCTCAAACCCCGGCTGGTCTGCGAGGTCAATTTCGCCGAGATGACACGGGACGGTTCGATGCGACATCCTTCCTTCGAAGCGTTGCGTGAAGACAAAGACCCGAAAGACGTGCATGCCGAAATTGCCCACCCTGTCGAAGGAGTTGACAAAACGGCAAAGCCGAATCGCGAAAAAAGCGGCAGTGGAAAAATCAATGATGGCCCTGTAGTCCTTCAGCCGGCCGAAGCAGGGGGGCGGAGGACCCTGCTGAACCCTACCGAACAGCGACAGGTGCGTATGGTCTGCGGACATGAGCTGACCTTCAACAATCTCGGAAAGATATTCTGGCCCCGCGAAGGATATACCAAACGCGATCTCATCAACTATTACTACCAGGCCGCCTCGTATATCCTTCCCTACCTCCGGCGGCGCCCGCAATCGCTGAACCGTTTCCCGAACGGCATAGAGGGCAAAAGTTTCTATCAGAAAGACGTGACGGCCACCGCGCCCGACTGGATCGGACAATTCCCCTATCATACCAGCACCGGGGAAGACAAGAATTTTGTTGTTCCGGAAGATGAGGCCAGTCTGCTTTGGATGGCAAATCTCGGGGCCATTGAAATGAACCCCTGGAACAGCACGATCGACTCGCCCGACCATCCCGACTGGTGCATCATCGATCTCGATCCTACGGAGAGCAACACCTTCGTACAGGTGATCCGCACCGCCCGGACGACCAAAACGGTCCTCGACGAACTTGACGTTCCCGGCTATCCGAAGACATCCGGCTCGACGGGCATTCATATCTATATCCCCATGGGTGCAAAATATACCTATGACGAATGCCAGGCCTTCGGCAAACTCATCGCGACCATGGTGCACGAACGCCTGCCGCGGATCACCAGCATCGAACGGCTCACCGAACGCCGTAAGGGGCTGATCTATGTCGACTATCTGCAGAACAGGCCGAAGGCTACGCTGGCCGCACCCTATTCAGTACGGCCAAAACCCGGCGCTACCGTCAGCATGCCCCTGCATTGGGAAGAGGTTAAAAACGGCCTCAGCATTTCCCGTTTTACCCTGAAGAATGCGATGGCGCGGATGAAGACCGAGGGGGACCTCTTCAAACCGGTGTTGGGGAAAGGGATCGATCTCCCGAAAATACTGAGCCGATCGGCAGGAGCTCCTCGAATGCGGCGAAAACGTCTTCCAGCGACTGGCTCATTTTCCAGTCGATAGTCTTGTGGATCGAATGATCCAATGCCGCCCACCGGTCCGGTTCCCCGTCCATGCTGATGATCAGCGAAGGGGTCCGCAATGCCGCTGGCATATGCGCTACACCGGTACATTTGGCGATCAGCAGCGCTGAGTCGCGAAGCAGGACTCCCATGGATCCCAGGGTCGTCATGCGGGATGCACACATAGGAGCCACGTTCTACGCGGAGATGCAATGCACGGAAGGCGCTTTCGTCTTCTTTTGTCAGCGGGAACTCCAGCTCTTCGCCCGCGGGCGGCATGCCGAGATGAGCCATCAGCGCCAGGTGTCTTTCGATCTCGTGCAAATGTTCGGGATATTCGAGGAAATCCTGCGACGACATCCGGCATTCCTTGTTATGGAAACCGACAAGACGAACGGCTCCGAACCGGGACAGCATGCCGTTAACGATCGTACCGTTGCCCTGCATCTGGAGCAACAGATCGAAATGTTCGTCGCGCATGTCGAGCAGGAAAGCGGCGAACTCGCCTTCGTCATATCCCTGTTCGGGGAGCCCGCGGTATCCCGGGAAACGGATCAACCGGTCGAAATGAGACATCGTTCCCAATCTGTCGCCCGCCCCTGGCGGGAATACCTCACCGAGATTGTAGAAGTCTAAAAAAGACGCTATCGTTCCCTGAAATAAAGTTCGAATTTTGCGCCCGATCCGGGAACGCCGGTCGCGCGGATGAACCCGTGGTTGTTTTCCATGATGCGACGGCAGATCGTGAGCCCGATGCCCGTCCCGGAATACTTATCGCGTGTGTGCAGCCGCTCGAACAGATCGAAGATACGTTCTCCCTGATGAGGCGAAAAGCCAATGCCGTTGTCCTGCACCTCGATCTTGTGGAACCGTTCGGAGCCGTAGGCATCCGGCATACCGGGCACCTTCACCCGCGATGAGGAAATGTCCACTTCCACCTGCCGGTCCTCCGCGCGATACTTGAATGAATTGCCAAGGAGATTAATGAACAGCTGCCTCACCTGTACCGGTATCCCCCATACGGTCGGCAATCTGCCGCAATGCACCCTGGCACCGAGCTGCTCGATCATATCCTTGTGAAAAGCGCTGGCATCCGCCACTGTAGCATTCAGGTCGACGGGCTCAAAAGGTGCGTCGGTCCCTGCAACATGGGTATAGGTCAACAGGTCGTCGATCAATTGCTGCATCCTCCTGGCGGCCTCTGCCGAACGCGCCATAAACTTCTTTTGCTGCTCGGGTGATAAGGACTGGCCATTATCCCCTTCGATGGCCGAATAATACAATTGTATCTTCCGCAACGGCTCTTTCATATCGTGCGCGGCGGCATAGGCAAATTGCTGCAGCTCCCTATTTTGCGCTTCCAGCTGGCGGGCATATAATTGAAGCTTGTCCTCCGCCTGTTTGCGTTCGGTCAGATCGCGCGTCATCTTTGAAAAGCCGACCACATTCCCCCCGGGATCATGCAGGGCGGTAATGACGGTGCTGCCCCAAAAAGCCGTGCCGTTTTTGCGGATACGCCAACCCTCACGAACCGCCTTCCCCTCCCGCGCCGCCCTTTCAATCAGTTCCTCCGGCAGACCGGCCTCCCGATCTTCGGGAGTGTAAAATATACTGAAATGGACACCCACGATCTCCTCTTCCGTATACCCCTTGATCTTTTCTGCCCCTTTGTTCCAGTTCCGGATCACACCGTTGCGGTCGAGCATCAGGATAGCGTAGTCCTCCACCTCCCCGATCATCAGATGGTAATGTTCCTCTTCATGAAACGATAAATTATCCATTCCGGAGGGGTTGTCCCGCTTTCTACTCATTTTGTAACAGTACGATTGTTTATCGGCTGGAATTGCCCCGCGGCCTGTCCCGTCGCAGTTCATTCGAGTGGACCAACTAATTAGTAGTCAATATAATGCCCTGGAATGTGTGCAAGAGTTATGCCACCGTCATTTTGGACATTGTATTGGCGCGGATCGCTTATCTTCAGGAGGTGGCCCTTTTTTTGCAAATTTGTTTCAGCCTAACTATTAAATCTGGATAATTGCCTCTAAATGAGTTCAAAACGAGCCTATGTCCTCTTGGCGGATGACGATGCGGACGACTGTGAAATGTTCGCTGACCGCTTCCTGCTTCGCAATCCCGGCGCCGATGTGGAATGCGTGTCCAGCGGTTACGAAGCCCTGTCCTATCTCCGCGATTGTCCTCCGGATCGACTCCCGCAGATGATCGTCATAGATTATAAAATGCCCGGCATCACCGGTGAAGAAGTGCTCCGGGCTCTGCAAAATGTCGAGCGGTACCATCGCATCCCCAAAATAATGTGGAGCACTTCCAACAACCAGAAATATATTGACGGAAGCCTGCAAAGCGGCGCCGAGCGATATTTCACCAAACCCTCCGACATGCGCGGGTTCGACACGATGATCGATCAGATCAGCCATCTCTTCCGGAATCCCCCTTCCGGGAACAATTGAAACTAACCTCAAGGAATAACCGTAGCGACCGCCCGACCCTTTTGGCAGAAAAATTGCTATTCATATCCAAAAATGCCCGACCGGCAACTGGATTTTATTGTACTAATTCCTAGTTACAACAATCTGAACGGTTTATGGAGGTCATTGGAGAGTATCGACTATCAGCCATCGCGATTTGGTATCCTGATCGTCGACGATGGCAGTGATGAACCCCTGACCGTTGAGTCTTTAAACCCGCATGTCCCTCCCAAGACCGAGATCGAGATCATCCGTTTGCCCGAGAATGCCGGTATTACCGCGGCGCTCAACAAAGGCATGGAAAGACTGGCGGCCAGGGGCGATTTTCGATTCGTGGCGCGGCTGGACTGTGGCGATATTTGTGCCGCCGACCGGTTCGTAAAACAAGTTGCCTTTTTGAAGGCCCATCCGGAAATCGACCTTTTAGGGACCTGGGTGCGGTTCACAGAAAAGGACGGAAATTTTTCCTACCTCTATAAAGCGCCTATCGGGCAAAAGGCTATCCTTCGGGGGATGCATTTCAGAAACCTGTTCATTCATCCGTCCGTCATGTGGCGGGCCTCGACGTTGACAAAGGTTTCACGGTATCCGTCCGATCTGCCGCATGCGGAAGACTACGGGTTCTTCTTCCTGCTGCTGGAACAGGGGAAGGCGGCCATTTTACCCGAGACGCTCGTTACCTGCGAGCTCAATGCGAACGGTATTTCGGCGAAACACCGGCGGCAGCAACTGAACAGCCGCATGAAGGCGGTGCTCCGCTATCGTCGCAGTACCGCGCTGGGCTTGCTGGGGGCGTTGAAACTTCGGCTCATGCAATTGATACCCTACCGGGTGATCCTCGAAATCCATTCGCTATTAAAACAGCCGTCCTAGCCCCGCCATTTAATGAAAAAGAGGACCGGGAGTCGCTCGACAGGCAGTTGTCGGCAATCAGGACGTACATAGAGAATGAGATCGCAGGCAAAGAGGCGATGATCCTGCGCTTGCAGGAACAGCTCACGCAGATGAGCGGCCTGATCCTCCAAAAGGATGCGCAGCTCGAGCTGTTGCAGGAAAAACTCAGCGAATGCAAACAGAGTGCCGAAGGGCAGCGCCAGCTGATGAACAAGCTGCTAAACGACATCGGCAATTACCAACGAGACATCATGTGGTACAGGAGGACCTACGAGCACAGAAGCCTGCTGGGTATCCTGAAGGATAAATTTATTCGGAAGGCCGGCGGAGGGGCGTCCTGCAATGATTAGCGCGGTCACCGATTTAAAAGCTTGCGAAAGATGCGATATTCCCCCGGGAATAGCCGAGCTTCTCCGTCCATTCGAAAAACAGTTGGCGGGGAAGCGGATATTGACCGCCGGCGGTAGGGCCGGCGCCACGGGCGCCTGCGGGATAGAAGCGCCGCGGAATGACGGCGGCCCGAAATATGATGTCGTCCTGCTCACCGGACTCCTGGAGACGGCTAACGCTCCGCAACTGGTCCTGGCCGGCGCCACAGCCATGCTTGAACGCGGCGGAGCCATTATGATCGCGGTTGAAAACGGTCTCGGCGCGGGAAATATCGGCGCCAGCAGGGGCGGCAGAGCCGGGGCCCGGCTGGGAAAACAACAATTGACGCACCTGATCCGCCACGCCGGCGTTCGCCATTACAGATTTTACTATCCCTTCCCGGATCTTAACGCTCCGTCGGTTTTGCTGAGCGATGATGCATTCGGCGACGAGCAGCTGGATGTCGTCAACCTGATCGAACCAGTCGTCACGGGGCGATCGGAGGCCGGTACAGGCGCGCACTACCTGATCCGTGCGCTGACGGCGAATGGTTTGATGAAAGAACTATGCGATCATTTTTTCATCGTGCTTTCGGACAATGCGGGCTGGTTCCCGGATGAGGGCATACTCGCATGGACCTTCAACCCGGGAAGGCGGGAAACCTTTAAGAAGATGACGACGTTCTATCGCGATGACGATGGTGCGCTCAGGGTCCGGCGCGATCCCTGCGGAACGGATCGTCGGCGCGCCCGAGGTGTTGCTGTGTTGCAGCAATTGCAGGACGAGTACTATCTGCCGGGGCGATTGTATTCGCTCCGGCTTGCCGACATCGTTTGCTCGCCTGGCTGGTCGACGGCGGACGTGGCTGCATGGGCCAGTCCATATGCGGAATTATTAAGAAGCGAGCTAACTCTCATAGACGACGGCGAATGGCTCGAGGGACGTCACCTCGATCTCGTACCGTTCAATTTACTGACAGACGACCGGCGATTGACGGCCATCGATGCGGAGTGGGTAGCAACAGAACCATTGCCCCTGCAATACGTTCTATTTCGCGGCATCTATCACACTCTCGCCCGCATCGGTGATGTAGCACAGCCTGCCGCAGGAACCCCGCTCAACCTGTATGGTCTTTGCCTGGCCGTCGCCGCACAGCTGATCGCGGATACAGGAGGAATGCTGGAAACGTTCCTGACGCTTGAACCGCGCTATTTCGGCGAAGTATTCGGGGGGATCGGCACAGCGCCGGCCGATGCCGACCTCAACGTGTGGAAGGAAAGGGATAATGAGAGAACTTCACCCGGCATCCGGGACAGGCTATTTCCTTTGTTCAACATCGCCCTTCAGGTCTTTATCGAAACCCCGGGCAATCCGTTCAGCGAAGAGACCTCCGTCATCCGGCAAATAGGACTGACGGACCAGCGGAAGATCTATAGTGTCCGGCTGCCCTGGTTTACCGATGAGATCTCCAGGATCCGTATCGATCCTTCGGATCACAAAGGACTGCTGCATGTCCATGCGATCCATCTCCGGTGCGAGGGCGAGGAACTGCTCTATTGGACACCGTTCTCGCGCGCGGAGCTGCAGCTCAATGGGGTAATGATCGTTCAGGCGGCGCCTGCCGAGACGACCCCGGTGATGATCCTGCAGAACTTTGACCCTATGCTGATCTTTTCGCTGCCGCAAATGACAAGAAAAAATCCGATGGCGCCCATCGTCCTGGAGATAGAAGTTTCGGCATTGTCGCAGGAGACCTCCCGCGATGTTCTGAACGGCCTCGGGCAGATGTGCGCCATGCTTCCTCAATCATAAAAATCGTATTGTGAAAGTTGCCGTTCATGCCCATATGCATTACACCGATCTGATGGAGCAGGTAGCCGACAATCTCGCCCGGATACCTTTCCCTTATGATCTGATCGTAACGGTGACCGATCCGCAGGCAAAACCCGGCGTGCTGGCTACCATGGCCGACAAAGTGACCCGCGCGCGCACCAGGGCGATGATCGTTCCCAACAAAGGCAGGGATGTAAAGCCATTCTATGACGACGTTGCCGCCTTGCTTTCGGATTACGAGATCATCGGCCATATCCACGGTAAGAAATCCGTCTTCAACAATGGCGCTACGAAAGGGTGGCTCGAGCACCTTCTCCGATGCCTGATGGGCAGCGAGGAGACGGTGCAAAAAATATTCTCGCGGTTCCAGTCCGACCCGCATGCCGGGGTCATCTATCCGGCTGCCTTTTACAAGATGCCCTATTGGGCGAACAGCTGGCTGTCCAACAGGGATTGGGCCGCGCGGTTGCGTGACAGGCTTCACCTGGCTGCGATTCCCGACACCTATTTTTCTTATCCGGTCGGGAACATGTTCTGGGCCCGTCGCGAGGCCATCCGGCCCCTGCTCGAGCTTGGATTGCAGGACGAGGATTTCCCCGAAGAGAATGGCCAGACCGACGGCGAGATCATGCATGCATTGGAAAGGATGACGACGGTCGTCTCGCGGTCGCGGGGATATACCAATTATGTCATCCGCCCGGTATCGGATACCATAACCATAAACGAAGATTCCGACGGCATCGATTTCTCCGCGTATGAGGGCAGTTCGCTGGACTATTTACGGCAAGCCATCAAGCGACCCGAGGTCCGTGTCGTCTCCTTCGATATCTTCGACACGCTGGTGGTCAGACCGCTGAGCGATCCCGCGGACCTGTTCGAACTGATGCAGGCAGAAGTCGAAAAAATGACGGGACAACGTATGGATTTCCGAAATATCCGTTTGGATGCCGATGGATGGCGGCGCCGGCAGCCGGCGGAGGGAAGGGACGTGACGTTCGCGGATATCTATGACCGTATTGCGGAGGTACTCCATTTGAGTACCGACCAACGGGACCGGTTGATGGAGCTCGAGCTGAAGCTGGAAATGCGGTTTATGCGGGCGCGGCCGGCCGTGGTCGACGTCATGAACCACGCATTTGCGCTGGGCAAGCAGGTCATCCTCACCAGCGATATGTACCTCGATAAAGAGGTGGTTGTCCGCCTGCTGGAGAGGCTGGGGATCGTATCCTGGCACCGCATCTATCTTTCATCGGACATCGGCAAACGGAAAGATGCGCGGACCCTGTTCCCGCATATCCTGCAGACGGAAGCGATACAGCCGCAGGAAATGATCCATGTCGGTGACAATGAACACTCCGATATCCAGATCGCGGGTGACCTGGGGATCCTGACTTTCCACGTGATGCGCCCTTTCGATCTTTTCTGTCAAACACCGCTGGGCAGGACCGGTTTTCCGGGTACCGGTTTATCGCTGTTTGCCCGGGTATCGTTCGGATTGATGCTTACCCGCCTGTACAATGATCCATTCCCGCTTGACGCCGCTCCCCCGAACGAGGATCTTCGCACCTTCGGATATTGGTATTTCGGGCCGACGTTACTGGCCTTCACAAAATGGGTCGCCGAACGCAGCGCAGACTATGGAACCGACACCCTTTATTTTCTCGCGCGCGATGGCGATGTCCTGATCCGGATCTACCGTCTGCTGCAAAATTATTTGAAAAGACCTTCGCCGGAGAGCGTCTACCTCGAGGTGTCCAGACGATCTGTCGGGGTACCGTTCATCCAACGGAGGGAACAGTTGGACAAATTGCTGGAACCCGAATATTCCGGCGGTCCGCTGAGCGAACTGATACGCATCCGGCTGGGCCTCGATCTTCATGAACACCCGGAGATCGATCTCCGCGAATTCGGATTTGCCGGCCTGCATTCCGCCGTTTTCATTCCTGCCGATCTCGCCAAAGTAAAACGCCTGTGTTATTATTTGTTCGACCACTTCGGCGATCATTTCCGGGAAGAGAAGGAGGATGCGATAGGCTATCTCTCGGCCAGGGGATTGTTCGGGGAGGGCAACAAGGCCGTGGTTGACATCGGTTATTCGGGAACGATGCAACGTATCCTGAACGAGGCAGGCCTGAACCGCCCGCTGCACGGCTTCTACATGGTCCTTTACAACACGTTCGATTTGCTGATGAAAAACCCGGAGATATGTGCCAAAGGCCTGTTTGGCGATCGTATCGACCCCTGGTTGAAGGACCTGTCGATCGACCGGTACAGTCTTTTTTATGAAATGGTGCTTTCTTCGACACGCGGCCCTGTGACACGCTACCGACGGGATAAGGATGGGGCTTATCAGCCCGTATATGCGCCGGTAAGCGAAGACGAGCGATACAAATTGATGAAACTTCCGCAGATCCACGAAGGCATACTCGACTACTGCCGTGACGTGCTGGGATTGCTGGAAGATACGGATCTCATAACCTGGGAGGACACCCGCTTCCTGCTGACGCCCTTCAAGTGGTTCCTCGAACACCCTACCGCCGCGGACCTGAAGATGCTGGCGGGGTATTCGCTCGATGATGACTATTGCGGTCAGGGCGTTCTTTATTGGGCGCCTCCGCCGGCAGGCGATACGTCGCCGGGAGATAAGCCGGTCGCATCGAAAGATTTCCTTTGGAAAAGATATGTGCCGAATGCCGAATTATGGCGGGGCGCCGGTGTTCCCGCGATCCGGGAAAAATACGCCGGGTTCGCCAACCGCCGCGAGTTCGACATCTTCAACTGGTACCAGGAGCGGTACGAGCGGCTGCCGCGCTGGTTCAAGAAATTGGGGCAGTTGTTCAAGATACTCCGAGGGACCAAACGGGTCCGGATCGTGCTCGAGGACGTGGGTTATGTCCGGAGCCGGCCGACGAAGGCGGAGGAGATCCAGGCCTGGTACGATAAGGAATACGAGATATTGCCCAAATGGTACAAACGATTCGGTGAATTACTCCGTCGCCATATTATATCATAATTATTATTCGCTCGGGGGAGTGGATGAGATGCGGGAGAAGATCGAAGCGCTGAACCGGCCCGATATTCTTTTCCTGTGTTCGCTGCCGGAAAAATTTTCGGATAAGCTGCCCTCCCAGAAGACGGGCGAAAAATTCGTGATCGTTCCCAATTCCGGCAAGGACATCGGCGGCAAACTGGTGTTGATCCAATTGTTGCTGACCCTCTACCCGGATACGCCTTATGCGATCCTGCTGCATGACAAACGCAGCTATCAGAAACACAGCGGGCGATGGGAAAGGGAAGGATTGTTCAGGATCGCCGGCCCCGAACTCTTCCCCGTCATCGAGAAGACGTTTGAACGTGACCGGCAGCTGGGCATCGCCTGTTCGAAAGGATACATCCGCAACGAATACCTGGGTAATGGCCGTTTCGACACGCCGAATTCCAATCTGCTCCATGGGATGCTGCAGAAATATGGTTTTTCCGACGGTGATCTTCGTTTCGTGGCGGGCACGATGTTTTGGATAAGGACATCGATACTCCGGAACTTTTTTACCGCGGAAAGCCCACTGGCCATAAGGGCCACTTTGGAGACAGGGAATGTGCTGGATCATGAAAGGGGAACGGTTACGCATTGCTGGGAACGGATGTTGTCCTGGATGGCGACCGCTTCAGGATATAAAATCAGGGAATTCTGATGCTGAACCGGTTTTATTTTCTGCAAAAGGATCTGCCCGGCAGGGAGCCGGTGAAGCCTGATGGCATCACGATCGCACATCTGACCGATGGCAGCGCGGAAAGCGCGTCGGCAGTACTGGAACATCAATATTCCATGGCCGGCAACTACCCGTTCTGCCTGATGCTCCGGGATGCCCATGACCCGGTGGCCGCGGTAAGACGCTTGCTGCTATTCTTTTTCCATCCCTGCTATGAGACGACCGAAAAAGGAAAACCGCTGTTCCTGTGCGGGTCGCCAGGCGCTAAAGTCCATATTCAAAAATTACTCGATGCGCAGGGTCTGGGGGCAGAAGTTATCCTCACCGGCGACGCCGGGGATTCGGTAGCTACATTGAATGCAAACGACCCTGACCCTGCGGACGACTATTACCGGTATTGCCTGGCGCGTTATTCGCCGGAAGACATTTTTTTGCTCAGCGGCGGGGGGCCTGGCTGGTGGCAGGGCCAGCTTGCGCGGGCAGAGTCCCGGCTTGCGGGGGCGCACGACCGGTTTTACCGGCTGGCATCGGAAAGACTTGCGGCCGGACGGCTGGCCGCTAAAAGGGACAACGAGGTCAGGCGATTGAGCGAGGAACTGCAGATCATGAACCAGCTGCTCGAACTGAGCAGCAAACATGACGAGGTCGACCATATCCTGCGGTTCTATCGTAATGAATACGAGATCCTGCCGCTATGGTATAAGCGGTTCGGACACGTGATCAAGGTCATCCAGGGTAAACGGAGCCTCCGGTCGCTATTCGATAAAAGCGTAAAAAAATACAAAGATTGACGTACTGGCTAATGACGACGGAATATCCACCCGCCCATGGTGGCGGGATCAGCACCTACTGCCGGTGTACGGCCGAAATGTTGTCCGCCCGTGGCATCCCGGTGACCGTCATCGTGCAGGACGACAACATCCCCGATCACGCGGTGGAGCGTCAGCACGAAAATCTGTTCGTTGCCCGTTTCAATCCCGCAAAACGCTGCGTTCCCCGCGAACTCGGCGGAAGCGCGGGTCTCAGTTATGCATTTTATGACATGCTCCGGACGCTGGTCGAACGACTGGGCGTCCCGGATGTCATCGAAAGCCAGGATTACCTGGGCATAGCCTTCTATCTGCAGCAGTTCAGGTTGCTGGGGTATCCGCCGTTCGCGAACGTACCGGTGATGATCACCATGCACGCGCCGGCATTCGTTTATCTGCCCTGCAACCGCGTCCCGATCCACCGCTTCCCCGACTTCTGGACGGGGGAGATGGAAAAGCAAAGCATCCGAGCGGCGGATCAGGTGGTTTCACCGTCGAAATTCCTGGTGGAGGAGGTTGGCCGACACATGGACTATGGTCCCCGGGCGCCGGAGGTGCTGCCATATGCTTATGAACCCTGCGGACAGACGACGTATATCCAGGATGAAAGAACCGCGATACGGCCCAGGATCGTGTATTACGGTAAACTGTCGCCGCAAAAAGGAAGCTTCCGCTTGATGGAGTATTTCCAGGAACTGTGGGACGGCGGTTTTCCGCATCCGCTGCACATTGTCGGCGGCACGGACATCGTCTACCAGCCGGAGGGGCTGACGATGGGACAGGTGTTCACGCGCAGGTATGCCGGCTATATCCGGCGCGGACAGCTGGTGTTTCACGAAAAGATCAGACCCGAACGTCTTGGCGCCGCGCTGGCGGATGCCCATGTCGTCTTACTGCCGAGTATCGTCGACAATCTTCCTTTCGCCTGCCTGGAAACGATGGCTTGCGGCAAGATCGTACTGGCGTCGGTACAGGGGGGCCAGCGCGAGATCATCCAGGACGGAGAGAATGGATTCCTGTTCGATCATGACATCGAAGGGGATTTCGCCAGACAGCTGTCGAGGGTCCTGTCGCTCGGCTATGAAGAAAGAGGGAGGATATCGGCAAATGCCCGGCGGACCCTGGAACGATACAGCTATTCGGCTGTTGCTCCGCAAAAGATAGCGTTGCTCGAACGGTTGGCAGGCCTCCGCCAGCCGCCGTCGGCATTCCCTTTCCTCTGGCAGGAGCCGGTATCGGAGGAGCCCTCGTCGCACGATCCGGTATCGCAGGTGGACAAAACGGGCATCGACGGCCTACTTTCGGTAGTCATCCCCTTCTACAATCTCGGCGCTTACCTGGACGAATGTATCGGCTCGGTCCTGGCGGCCTGCCGGCAACGACTCGAGATCCTGATCGTCAACGACGGATCGACCGGGCAGGAAAGCCTCGAGGCGCTCGACCGCTGGCGCGGGCGCCGGGGGATCACGATCATCGACCAGCCGAACAGGGGTCTCGCGTCGGCACGCAACGCCGGCGCCCGGCGAGCCAACGGACAGTATCTGGCATTCCTCGACGCGGACGACAAGGTGACCTCCGAATACTATACTAAGGCCATCCGGATATTGAAATACTATCCGAACGTGCATTTCGTCGGTTCCTGGGTCCGCTACTTCGGGGGTGGCACGGGCATATGGCCCACCTTCACACCGGCGCCGCCCTATTTACTTGCACATAACCCCGTCAACAGCAGCGGCCTCGTATATAAGACCGCCTCGTTCCTTGCGGCAGGGCTCAACGACCGCCGTCTCGAATATGGGCTGGAAGACTATGACAGCGTCATCGGAATGGTCAGCCGGGGCTTCAATGGAGTAGTGCTACCGGAGCCGTTACATTTTTACCGCGTTCGGGCAGGTTCGATGATCAGGAGGATGAACCGGAATAAACTGTTGTATTCCCATGCCTACATCGCGGAGAAACACCGCGCATATTACCAGCGGTTCGCATCCGACCTCATACAGCTGCTGAACAACAACGGACCGGCCTATTTGTATGAGAACCCAACCAGGGAGATCTTCATCACCGGCAGCATCGACAGACCGGGGGGTTGGCGCAACCGGATCAAAAGACTGGCGCGCAGGAACAAGACGATCCGGCTGCTTCTATTGGCCATTCTAAAAAAAACGGAGCGTTTATGGAAGAGACAATGACGGCCAGGGTAATGGACCCGCATAAAATGGAACGGCTATGGTTGCTTGCGCGGATCGAGTTCAAGCTGCGGTATTACGAGAACAAGCTCGGTCTGTTATGGGCGCTCCTCAAGCCGGTCATGGATATCGTGATCTACTATGTCGTATTCCAGATCATCATCAAACAGAACATCCCTGCGTTCGCTTCCTATCTGTTCATCGGCCTGATCCTGTGGAATTTCTTTGTGGAATCGACCACGGGTACGATCCAGATCCTGAGCACGAAAAAGTACCTCTATGAATACAGCAACATGAACAAGATGGAGATCTACGTCTCGACACTCATGAGCAATACCATCGGCTTCTTCTTCAATTTCGTGATGTTCCTCGTCTTTTACAATTTCATCGAACGGCAGTCCACGGGGCCCTCGTTCTATAATCTTTGGATCGTTCCTATTTTCGTAATCCTGTTCATCCTGTCGCTGGGTTCCTCGCTGATCCTTTCGAATATCTATATCCTCGCTAAAGATATCAGCCAGGTCTGGCAGGTATTCGTCTCTTTTCTGTTCTTTCTGTCGCCGATCTTTTACCGGCTGAGCACATTCAAGGAAAGCCTGCCGAAATTCGACTACGGCAACCCGATTGCCGGTATCATCATCAATGCACGCCGCGTCATGATGGAGCATCGGCCACCCGATTTCCGGTTGCTGGCATGGGATACGCTGTATGCCCTGGTGCTGCTCGGGCTGGGACTCTTTTTGTTAAACAAACTCGGCAGCAAAGCCGCGGAGAAGCTATAACATGGAACAGCATCTCGCTATAAAGGCAACGGACATCAGCAAGACGTTTCACATCTCGGAAGACAGCCACAATACCGTGAAACACCGGCTTTTCAATCTCTTCAATCCGCCGAGGGCCAGAAAAGTGGAAGCGCTGAAGCCGATGAGCTTCGAGATCGCGAAGGGAGAATGCATCGGACTGATCGGACGCAACGGTTGTGGGAAATCTACCCTGGTACGACTGCTGGCCGGTGTATACCCCGCGACTACGGGACGCATCGAGATACAGGGGACGACGCTGCTGATGAACCTGGGCGTCGGCATGAGCCATGAGCTGACGGCACGCGAGAACATCTATGTCTCCAGCTCGGTCCTGGGACTGCGGGTCAGGGAGATCGACTGCATTTTCGACAAGATTGTGGATTTTGCCGAGCTGCGGGAATTCGTCGATACCAAGATCAAATATTTTTCATCCGGAATGGTGGCCCGGCTGGGTTTCTCGATCGCCGTCAATGCGGGCGCGGACATCCTGTTCCTCGACGAAATATTTGCCGTGGGAGACATGAAATTCCAGGAAAAGGCCACGAAGGTGTTCGAATCCAGCTGGATCGCAGGGCGAACCGTCCTGTTGGTCAGTCATACCATGGACACGATCCGACGGTATTGTCACCGGACTGCCTATATGGCGAATGGCAACCTTGTCTTTTTCGGTGAAACGGAAGAGGCGGTCCGGTTATATATCCGGGATAATGGCGAATAAGAGGCGGCGAGCAGGCTCAGCCAGAAACCGAGCAGGATACAGCCCAGCTGACGGTCGAGCCAGGTCTCGGAGAACATCGCCGTGGCGACCGCTGCGATGATGGCGATAGCCAGTACGTCCTTACGTTCGATTGCCATTGTCAATGGCAGGATCACAAAGGCCAGCACAAAAAGAAGGACACCGGGAATGCCCGTGTTGATCAGGACGTCGAGATAGGAATTGTGCGGATCTCTTTTGTGTTTGTCTTGATATGCGAAGGCGAACCCGCGGGCACGGTACTCGGCCAGGAGGACTGCCTCCTTATCGCCGAGCGGGACGCCGGCAAGCCAGTGACGCCGGGCGACGGCAAGCCCGCAGGTCCAGATCGCCAGACGCGTATTGGCGCCGTTCCACTGGTCTTTTGTAACAGGCATATTGTAATGGCTCTCCCTGCCGCGGCTTTGAAAATCGTAGTCGGTGTATTGCAGCTCGCGAAACCGGTGCAGCGTCTTCGGAAAGGCGATGGCGGCGGCCGCATAAAGCACCACGCCTGCGGCGACCCGGGCGAGAAAGCGCAGTTTGTCACCCCTGCCCCGCAGCCGGTAGACCATATAAGCCATACCGACGAGAAACAGGAAGATCAGCGCTGCCCGGCTGGCCAGCAGGTAATGAAAGAAAAGCAGGAACCCCATGCCCATATAGATCGTGACTTTTCCGTTCCGGTTCAACCCGGGCATCCCAAGCGCGTCCACATAACAAAAGATCGCCATCGTCACCATCCAGGCCACATAGCTCGACTGACGATCGATCACTACGGTAAGGCTGTCATCATAGAGCCATTGCGTATCGTGCAGACGCCAGGCCCGGCAGACGGACCAGCCCAGACAGAACAGCGCGGCAAGCGTGGTCACTGCCGCATAAACCAGGAGCATCCGTCTGCGAAACGAAGTGCGGATGAGGATCGAACCGAGCGAAAGCGGAAAAATGGCCAGCGGCGAACGTTTTACCAGCATGGCGAGCGCCTCGTGACGGTCTGCCGACAAGGCGGCGCTAAAGACCTGCAGCGCGCAGAACAGAAGCATCAGCATCAGGGCCGGCCGATGGATCAGGTAGTAGACACGCGTTCGTAACGAGCCGATAGAAAAACAAAAGAGGAAGATCGCCGCGATCACGATATTGATCACCACCGGCATGTCGGGCAGGTACAGGCTGATAAAAAAGAGGCTGAGGAGAGTCGCAAAAATATTTTCCCTTCTTGTGGTTTCCATGTCACGCGGGTTGCAACTGCTCTTCGATCAAACTAAAGGCCTCGTTTGGGCCCAGCTTCGCCAGCGCCTTGAATTTTTTCCCTTGCAGTTTATTATAGTCGACAAAGAACTCTTCCAGCTGGTCTGTCACCTGGTCCGGAAGGTCCTCCATTTTTTTAATGTCCTGGAAGATATTCGTGAATTTTGGAATGGCGAGGAACCGGTCGTTGCGGACCATTTTACGGCTGTCTTTTTCATCCGATTGCTCCGCCTTGATGCCTCCGATGATCCGGCACTTAATGATACACCCGGGGAAACTGTTGAACTCGGAGATGACGATCACATCCAACGGATCGCCATCCTCGCCTTTGGTATTCGGGATAAAGCCAAAATCATAGGGAAATACCATTCCCGACGGGAGTATCTTCTTCAGCTTGAAAAACGGCGTGTTCGGGACATAATCGTATTTCTGCGCGCTCCCTTTCGGGGTCTCTATCACTACATCGACACAATGGGACATATCATTTTGATTTTAAGGATAAAACGATTCCCGGACAATCGGGACTGAAACCCCAGCCGCAATACTTATGCCTTCTTCATGTCGCGAGGTTCCACTTTTATCCGCGGTGGCAAGGCACAGCTTTTGATGTCAGCAGGGATGGATTATTCACCTAAAATCATAAATTATGCCTAACAGAAAGTCCGGGAGGCGGGGATTTGCCGCCATGGATCCCGAGGAGCGCAGGGAGATTGCCCGAAGAGGTGGCCAGCATTCACACGGCGGTCGCGGCGGAAGCTATGAACAGGATTATGAAGAAGATTACGACCGGGATTACGATGAAGGCGACTATGACCAACCCCAGGGGCGTTATGGGGAAGAAGAGGACGAGGGCTATGATGAGGATTTTGACAGGGATTATGATCGCGACTATGAAGAAGAGGAGTACAGGCAGCCCAGGGGACGGTATGAAGGATACGAAGAGGATGAGGACTATGGCCGTAGCAGGCGTCGCGGCGATTACCAGGACGAGGGTTCCCGTGGAGAATATCGCGGGCGCCGGAGCCAGGGCGGACGACAGAGCCACAGCGGACGTCGTGGTTTTGCCGCCATGGACCCGGGCCAGCAAAGAAGGATTGCCAGCGAAGGCGGTCGTGCCTATCACGAACGCCGCGGAGCCCATGGTCATGACGAAGGGCGGGGGCGTGATCGCGATTATAGAAGCGGCAGCGAAGGCAGGTCGGAACGTCGTGGCAGCAGCGGTCGGGGTCGTTCGTCCAGCGTTCATTCTTCGTCCGGTCATTCCTCCCGCGGACATTCCTCCGGCGGTCGCTCATCCGGTGGTCGCTCTCAATCGCGTAACTCTCGGGGGCAGTTTACCAGCCGTTCGGGTCGCAGCGGCTATGGCGGCCGGTCATCGCGCTAACCACCAAATTATAGCCCCGGGAACCACCCGGGGTTTTTTAGGGCTATGAAGAAGACACCCAGAACGGAAAGGAAAAAACCGGCTCATCCGAGGAAACACCATACACGCAGGATCATCCTGATCGTCGCGGGATCGCTGATCGTGATCCTCATCGGCCTGCGGATCGCCCTGCCTTCCATCCTCCTGCGTTTCGTGAACAGGGAATTGCAGACCATTCCGGGATATACGGGTCGAGTCGATGATATCGACGTTCACCTGATCAGGGGCGCCTATACGATCCGGTCGGTCCGGCTGGACAAAACAGGCGGCAAGATCCCCGTCCCTTTCTTTAGCGCGGACGCGCTCGATCTGTCGGTTGAATGGGGCGCACTCTTTCACCGGCGCCTGGTGGGTAAGATCATCGTACAGCACCCCATCCTGAACTTTGCAAAAGGGCCGACGAAGGAGACCTCTCAAACGGAAATCCCGAAAGAACCGTGGACAAGGGTGGTGAAGGACCTGATGCCGTTAAAGCTCAACCGGTTCGAGATCTTCGATGGCGAGATCCACTACCGGGATTTTTACAGCACCCCGAAGGTGAACATCTATGCCACCGACATTCATATACTGGCGCAAAACCTTTCTAATGCCCGGCATCAGAAGGAGGAACTACCCTCTTCGGTAGAGGCCACCTGTAACGGTATTTATGGCGGCCATGCCACCCTGAGCATGAAGCTCGATGCATTGAACGATGTTCCCACGTTTAGCGCGAAGGCAGAGCTGACGAATATGGACATCACCCGGCTGAATGACTTTCTAAGCGCGTATGGCAAGTTCACGGTCAAAGAGGGATCCATCAGCATTTATACCGAGGCGGCCGCAAAAGAGCACAAGATCACGGGCTATACCAAACCGATCATAAAAGATCTCAGGGTGGTGGACTGGGACAAGGATAAGGCGCATCCGTTGAAGCTGGCCTGGGAGGCGCTCATCGGGGCGGTGAACTGGGTCGTCAAGAACAAGGGGAAGGATCAGACCGCCACCAGGGTCGAGTTTTCCGGCGATCTTAAAGACCCCAATGTGAATGTCTGGTATATCATCGGGCAGACCCTGCGGAATGGCTTCATCCAGGCCCTGTATTCCGGCCTGGAGAATTCCGTCAACATCAACTCCGTCGACCGGGTGAACGACTCGAAGCTGAAGACCGAGTTCGAGAAACAGCAACAAAGGCAAAAGCAAAAAGGCCGGTCCGACTGAAGGCCAGATATGAAAACAGCATCAGCCATCCACCCCGATTTCAGTTACGCTTTGGAAGCCCCGCATCTTTCCTGGACAAAAGGTTCGGCAGAAGCATTGTTGAGGCAATATGCCATAGGCTGGGTGATCGCAGAATCCGGGGGACGTTTTTCATCGGCGGAATTGGTCACTGCACGCCACGTTTATTTGCGCTTTCATGGTCCCGACGGGAGCTATTCGACCCCCTATACGAAAAGGATGCTGATGCGCATTGCGGAAAAATGCCGGCAAAGGCGGGCGACGGGCCATACGGTATGGGCATTCTTCAATAACGATGTGGGAGCGCATGCGCCGCGTGATGCCGGTCGCTTACAGGAGATGAGGCATTGATGCGGTAGCCGCCCGGCGGCCCACCAATGGTCGCCGCAGCCGCGGGAGATCGAAGAAATCGTCTATCGGCGGTATTTGCCGTGTCATCGGCACCAATCCATCACCGTTTCGAAGATCGCCTGCCGGATGGGGTTGGGGTTATAATAAACGCCGCGCGGCTGCAACCCTATATTTTGCCGGTTGATCAGGATGATCATAGAGACCCGATATTCCGGCACCACGGCAATGCTCGTTCCTGTGAAGCCGGTATGGCCGAACGAGCCTGCCGGCCCATTCTTCATAAAGGCATTTGCGGGGTCCATCATCCAGCCAAGCCCGTTTTTAAACCGGTCGGGTGTCAGGAAGGTCCGGATCACCGCTGCAGAAATAAATCGCCGCTGTCCCACCAACCCGCCGTTCAGAAGCATATTCACCAGCCGCTGAATATCCCCGGCTGTCGAGAACAGCCCGGCATGGCCTGCGATCCCTTCACTGGAATACCATGCATTTCCATCGTTCACCTCGCCCCGGACGACATAGTGTCGCCATCCGTCCCAGGACCGCGGGTCGATGCCCGGGATGGCAAATCCAAGCGAGGTATCATGCACCATCCGGTACTCGTAAGGATTGCCCAGCGATGTGGCGGCGATATCGGAGGACCTGCCATGTTGTAAAGGGGTATAGGTCGTGTGGCTCATCCCCAGCGGTCGGAAAATGTTCAGCGCTTCGAACCGGTCCAGGGACATATGCGAGACTTTTTCAATGATGGCCCCCAGCAGCATAAATCCCAGATCGCTGTACTTGCGCTGCGCGCCGACCGGAAACCGCAGCGGCAAACGGCCGATCAAACGGATCGTGGAGTCCCGGTGTGCGGAACGGTAGAAAAGCGGATACCATTCGTACAAACCAGCCGTATGCGTGAGCAGATGGCGGATGGTTATCTTCCTTTTTTCGCCCGTATCGAAGCCCGGCAGGTACCTGGATATCGGATCGTCGATCCGGATCAGACCGCGATCGGCCAACAGCATCAGCGATGTGGTGGTCCCCACCACCTTGGTCAGTGAAGCCAGATCGAAAAGGGTGGCCATATCCATCCCTGGGGGATTCCGCAACGGCTGGTGCCGGATATCGTATTTCTGCGACAAGCCATAGGCTTTCGAATAGATGACCCTGCCATCCTTTTGGATCCGCACCACGGCGCCGGGTATCAGATCGGCCCGGATGGCCGCCCCGATGATGGAATCGATCCGTTGCCGAAGCAATGCATCCGAAATTCGTCGATGGCCTTGTCCGCTGGTCCGGCCGGCTGTCAGAAAAAACGCTGCCGCCATAATGAGTAACTGTCGTGACATAGTTTACAATGTACTAAAAGGCTTAGTATTTCGAACAAATTACGCCAATCATTTATTTTGTCAGGGAAGACAGGTGCAGAGCGGGCGCCCACCGAAATCCAGTCATATGCACGTCATATCCTTCCAGATAGCGGACAGTATCGAAGTGAAGACCTTCCGGCAGAGCTATAAGGAAGGCCTGTACCACTACGATGCAGACGAATTGTTCTACAAGACCGGCCCCGAAGATTTTGTGTATGTCTTCAAATATGGGGTCCTTTGTTTCCTGAATTATGACGAGGCGCGGCGGGATGCCTTTTTGCAGCGTATAGTCCCCTTTTGCAAAAATGTGTTCCAGCTGCCGCTGAGCGAGGAATTCGAGGTGGAGACCAATGCCAAGGAAAACAAGTTTGGCTACAATAAGATCGAGATCGTTAAACCGGACATCGAGGTGCTAAGGTTGATCATGCTGAATGTCAGTCAATCGGTATCGCTGGATTATTATTCCGAACAAACCAATCTCTTACTCGGGGAGACCAATTCGCATACGCTCACGCTGGAACGGAAAGGTCGCCTCGACATATCGGGGGCCAATCTCAAAAAGTATATCGGAAAGACGCTGAACCTGAAGAACCGTATCGGGGAGAACCTTTACATATTCGACAGCCCGCCCGAGACCTGGGAGGATGAAGACCTGAACCGGATCGATCTCGGTCTCAAGAGGACATTCGATCTGCAGGAACGCTATCGGGAAATCCGGGAAGGGTTGCAGATGATCAAGGAGAACCTCGAGCTTTTCAAGGATCTGCTGCAGTACCGGAACAGTACCGTCCTTGAATGGATCATCATAATCCTGGTGGCGCTGGAAGTCGTCAATCTGCTGATCGATAAATTGTTCAAGACCTGAGGCAAAAAAAGAAGCCCAGATGGAAATCCAGGCCGTTGCTAAAATCCAATATCCTATTAAAAGCCATATTACTAAGGCAAAAGGTAAGCCACTTGGGTTTTAGACGGCGGAAGTGTTAATTCCAGCAGGACAATGAGGAATTCTGGGGAGAATGTTCCCCAGTGGGGCAGGTATAAATTCTTCAATCGTGATTAGGACGCCGGCCCGTACTTTTGACAAATGATCACGCAGCACGATAAGGAATTCTTGAGACAGGCAATCGAGCTGGCCCGCCGGGGCGTAGAAAAAGGGGTGGGGGGCCCATTTGGGTGTATCATCGTTCGGGACGGGATCGTTGTCGGAGAGGGTTGCAACGAGGTTACCTCGACCAATGACCCCACCGCTCATGCCGAGATCGTGGCCGTGCGCGACGCCTGCCGGCGACTGGGGAATTATCAATTGGGCGGTTGCGATGTATATGCGTCCTGCGAACCTTGCCCGATGTGTCTTGGCGCGTTGTATTGGGCCAGGCCGCGCCGCGTGATCTATGCGGCTACGCGCGATGAGGCAGCCGGGGCGGGTTTCGACGATGCGTTCATTTACCGGGAGATCGGGATGACGCCTGGAGAAAGGAAAATACCGTTCTATTATGCTCCGGCGGATGGGGCGGTCGAACTGTTCAGGCTGTGGAGGGAAAAGGGAGACAGGAAAATCTATTGAACGAAATGGAATAAAGAGGCCCCGCCTTCGGCGGGGCCGTACGGGATGGTCTTCGATTGCTGCTATTCTTTTGTTTTCCTGCTGTATACTTCCCAGTTGTTGGCGTCGGTGGAACGAAGCGTGACTTTCGTGTTCGCGTCTTCCAGGGTAATATAATAGTCGGTGCCCCCGTCAGCGCTCATTTCGAAGAGATCGGAGATCCAGCAATTGGAGTAGCTCTCTTTTACTTTCAGCATCAACTGGATAGGCAGCTGGCTTGACTTGATGTTGCGGACCACGGCGATCAACTGGCCGTCTGTATTGTAGTAGGCGAACATGACCATGTCATTTAGCTTAAAGGTCAGTTTGGTGAAGGCCTTTCCGGGTTCGGAAGATAGCAATTCTGCTTTTTTGAAATCTTTATGGAAGGAAGCAGTGACTGCGTCGATCCGGTCCCTGTTGGGGGTAGCCTGGCTGCTGCTGGTCGACAGGAGCAGGGCGGCGATGAAAGCGAAGGCGATAAAGCGTGTCATATACTTAAATTTTAAAGTTTGCTGATTTGTTTATTTTTTTACTGTTTGTTTGCATAACAAAGATATGATATTTGGCAGGTACTATACAATACATAGTACATTGAATGGCATAATACTGTGTTAAGCGGTAAAATTCCGGGGATGAGTTGTTTTCGGGATGAGCCGCTACTGATAAAAAATTGATTTTTAAGGTTCATGATGGATGATATTTCGTGGCTGCGGCGGCCGGCATATTGATCGCCGCGGGATGTCAGGAGAATGCCAGTCCGATGCCATAAAAGGACCGTTCTGATAATCAGATAATTATGATTTCAGCCGTTGCGGCCACCGTCCGGTTTTGATAAAACAGCTGTCCGGTTTGGGATGAGCGGCGGGAGACAAGGAGGGGCAGCAGAGAGTTAAGAGGAGCCAAAAGGGAGATAAAGATGGGACAGCAGGGTATTAAAGAGGAGGCAGCACCTGCCGGAGGAATTCATTGAC